>Ga0209536_100004885_pt1 | contig 21085 bp, 16 predicted proteins | sample DeeMarSeWOR28_12_FD_187461 | JGI IMG/M metagenome (GOLD analysis project Ga0209536, IMG submission 187461) | Marine sediment microbial communities from White Oak River estuary, North Carolina - WOR-2-8_12 (SPAdes) (version 2) | ecosystem: Environmental > Aquatic > Marine > Intertidal zone >... | reverse complement strand
CTCGACCAAGGACAATCCCCGCTGGTCGATGGTGGACGTAGAGTTCGTGGAGCAGTTCCCCCAGTTGGTCCCGCTCGATCGCATCAAGGGGACCAAGGGCCTCGAGGACATGGTCCTCGTCAAACGCAGCCGGCTGTCGGTGCAACCGGTAACTGCTGAGCAGTTCACAATCGTCAAACGGTTGGGGAAGGGCTAGCCGAGACCGCGAGAGCAGGCCCCGCTTCCAACGTTCTCGCGAGTCAGGCCATCTAATTCAGCAGAACCGATCACAGACAACGGGAGTTTCCCCATGACACGGCTCGCCGCTTTGATCCCGGTCGCCCTGACGGCTTCAGCCTTGGCTCTGTCTTCCACTTCCTCGCCCACCCCGCAGTCCACCGTTACGGGGGAGTGGGAGGCAGAGTGGTCGCGCTGGTCCAGCGGATGGCGGCTGCAGCTCGATATCCGCACCCGCATCGATGGGAGTCGGGTGCATTCCGGCTTCACCGTCGACGTCGCGGAGCTAACCGGAGATGTTCCCCAGAGAAACACCGCTGAGCGGATCAGGCTCGCGTTCGAGTTGGCCCGTGAGGCTGGCACGTTCGTGTTCGAGGGACAGCAAGACGGCCGCGAGGCCTGGGGCAATTTCACCTGGACCGCAAACGCCGGCTACACCACGGCGATGGCGCGCCTGGGGTACGACGGGCTCGAGCTGCGCGACCAGTTCAGGTTGAGTCTGCACGACGTCACCACCACGTACGTGAGCGCGCTCGAGGACCGGGGCTACCGCGATCTCCCGCTCGACGACCTGATGCGATTCGCGATCCACGGCGCAAGCGTCGAATACATCGATGCCATGGCAGCCGCCGGATACGACGCCATCCCCGCGGACGACCTGGTGCGGTTCCGCATTCACGGGGTTGACCCTGATTACGTGGCGGAGCTGGCGCAGCTGGGATTCACCGGTTTGAGTGGCGACGACCTGGTGCGCGGCCGGATCCACGGCGTGAGCCGGGAACACGCCGCCGCCATCGCCGACCTGGGATACGGCAGCGAGTCGTTCGACGACCTCGTGCGGCTGCGGATCCATGGCGTCGACTCCGACTTCATCCGGGAGATGTCGGACATCGGCGTGCACGGCGCGGATCTCGACGAGCTGGTGCAGATGCGGATCCATGGCGTGAGCCCCGAGTTCGTGCGCGACATGGAGCGGTTGGGCTACAACAACCTCAGCGCTGACCAGCTCAAGAGTTTCCGCATTCATGGAGTCTCGGCACAGTTCGTCGCCGAGCTGGCGGACCTGGGATACACCGACCTGTCGGCCAACACGCTCACGAAGTTCCGCATCCACGGAGTGAGCCCGGAGTTCGTGACGGAGATGGCGGAGGTGGGTTACCGGGATATCAGTGCCGACACTCTGGTCAGAATGCGGATCCACGGTGTGAGCGCAAGCTTCGTGAGACGGCTGCAGCAGCGCGGCATCACAGGCCTGTCGACCAGGGAGCTGATCGACATGAAGATCCACGGCTAGTAGCCGTGGTTGACCAATCGAACGGTCTTTCTTAGCTTGAGTGTTCACGCAGTCAACCAAAGACGACTGGAGCTCTCTACTCGAATGAGACGTCTCTTTACATCCAACCTGAACACGCCAGTGCGACGCATCGTGCCGCGTCCGTGGGCGTTTCATGGCACCATTGCGCCCTGCAGCGGCGTAGTCGGGATCATGAGCACCGCCGACTATCTGGCTTGGGAGAGAGCACCCTAGAAGAACTGTAGTCGTGGACGTGATCAGGCCTTCTGGGTGCTACCACCAGCAACCCGGGAGGCCGTTTTCATTGTGCAGGTTTGACCGAGATCACGACCATGACGACCAAGACACAGCAGCACAACCGGCAAATCGTAGAGCGCTACACCGACCAACCGTCGCGGCTGCCTACTGATCTGCGTGCTCTGATCGAGCGGCAGTGGCACGGCGAGCCGGTGCAGCTGTACGCCCTGGCCGACCTCGACGCCGCCATGCGGCTGGCGCACACGTGGGTCGCGTTGGGCCCGACGTGCGTTGCGATCGCCGATCGCGCGGAATCCGGCGAATGGGACGTTCACAGCTTCCCACGGGTCCTGGTCCGCTCCGTGCGTGAGGCGCCGGGTCTGAGCGGCAGCGTGCTGACGCTGCTCCGCGCCGAAGACGAGCCGCCGCTGGCGGTGCTGCGCTACACTCAGCGTCAGCGGCGTGCCATGGAGAATCTCAGATTCGTGCTCGAGGAGCAGCTGGTTGGCAGGGCCATCGATTCGCGGGATCCCGATGAGGAGTACGCCGAGAGCGTAGCGAGCCCGATCAGGGAGGCGCAGGCGCTGGTGGCGGGCAATCGGATGGCGGTCGTCTGGCGCCTGCTGGGATATCTCAAACCGTACCGCGGCCGCGTGGTCGCGGGAATGAGTGCGGCTACTGTGATAACCCTGGTCAGCCTGATACCGCCGTACCTGGCCGGCTACTTGATCGACGCCGTGATCAGACCCGTGCAGGACGGCACGCTGTCCGTTGCCAGAGGAACCACGGTTGCGTGGATCGCCGTGGCATCGATGGCGGTCGTGTTCCTCGTTCGCCAGGCGAGCGCTGTGGTGCGACTGCGCATGATGTCGGTGTTGGGAGAGCTGGTCGCGCGTGACCTGCGCACCGAGCTGTACGAGCACCTGCAGACGCTGAGTTTGAGTTTCTACTCGCGCAAGAAGACGGGGAGCATCATCACACGCGTCAGCTCGGACACCGACCGGCTGTGGGAGTTCCTCGCATTCGGCGTGGTGGACGTGTCGCTCTCGGTGGTCATGCTGCTGGGATTGGGCGCCGTGTTGCTGAGCCTCGACTGGAGGCTGGGACTGGTAATGACGCTGCCGGTACCGGTCTTCTGCTGGATGATCTTCCGCCACGGCGAGCGAATCAACCAGCTGTTCATTCGGACGTGGCGCAAGTGGTCGCGTGTCACGGACGTGCTGTCGGATACGATCCCGGGAATGCGCGTGGTCAAGGCATTCAATCAGGAAGGGAGGGAGAAGAGGCGGTTCAAGCGACGCAATGACGATGTGACGCTGGAGGCCAATCGGATTCACCACTTGTGGACGTCTTTCTGGCCGGGGCTGATGCTGGCGGTCCACGCCACCACGGTGGCCGTATGGGTGTTCGCGATACCGCGGCTCCTGGGCAGCGCCTCGGGTGCCGAACCGTCGTTGTCGGCGGGCACGTTCGTTTCGTTCCTGCTGTACACGACGATGTTCGTCGCTCCGATCGAAGTGATCGGTCAGATGGCGCGAACGATGAACCGTGCCACCAGTTCGGCGCACCGGGTGTTCGAGATACTGGACACGCAGCCGGAGGTCGTCGACGTGGCCGAGCCGCTGCGACTAGAGCCGGTGGTCGGCAGGGTGACGTTCGAGAACGTGACCTTCGGCTATGACGGAGTACGGCAGGTGTTGCGCGGTGTGAGCTTCGACGTGCAACCGGGTGAGATGATCGGGCTCGTCGGTCCGTCGGGTGGCGGCAAGACGACGGTCACCAACCTGATTGCGCGGTTCTATGACACCACCGGCGGCGTCATCGAGATCGACGGGGTCGATATCCGGCAGTTGGATACCGGCCATTACCGGCGGCAGATCGGCATGGTGCTCCAGGACCCATATCTGTTTCACGGCACGGTGTTGGAGAACATCCGGTACGGTCATCCCGAGGCTTCGCTCGCGCGGGTGGTCGAGGCGGCACAGGCTGCCAACGCGCACGATTTCATCTGCCGCTTGCCGCACGGTTACGACACGGTGGTCGGTGAAAGAGGTCAGACACTGTCGGGCGGGGAGCGGCAGCGCATATCGATCGCGCGCGCCATCCTGCACGACCCGCGCATCCTCATCCTGGATGAGGCGACCAGCAGTGTCGATACGGAGACCGAGCGCAAGATCCAGCAGGCGCTCGACCGACTGGTGGCCGGACGCACCGTGTTCGCCATCGCGCACCGGCTGTCCACGCTGCGGAAGGCGTCTCGTCTGTTCGTGATGGAAGACGGTAAGCTCGCCGAGTGTGGTACGCACCGGGAGTTGCTGGCGAAGCCGGATGGCACATACCGGCGGCTGTATCAGTTGCAGCGGGAGCTGCAGTAACCACTGCGGAAAGGAGGTTCACTTGAAACCAACAGTGTTGGCCCAAGCGATTGCGGAAGAGATCAAGCAGTTCGAACTGGCGGTGCGGTCCGATCGCATCGTGCTGGAGCGGCGCATGGACGGGCAGCTCTGGGCGACCGCTCGGGGAGAGGAGCGCCCGGTCGTGGTGAGACGCTGCTTCCCCTGGTCGGAACCGCAGGATTTCATCTCGCTGCGCGATCTGGACGAGAACGAGTTTGCCCTGATCCGCGCACCGACGGAGCTGGACGACGCCTCGCGCAATGCGTTGGAGGACGCCTTGGCCGAAGCCGGCTTCGTGCTGGAGATAGTCGCGATCGAGAGCCTGACCGAAGAGATCGAGATCCGCCATTGGAAGGTGGAGACCGTTCAGGGGTCTCGTTCGTTCCAGACGCAGCTCGACGATTGGCCGCGCAGGGTTCCCGGCGGCGGCACGTTGATTCGTGACGTGGCTGGCGATCTCTACTACATCAAGGATCCCAGCTCACTCGACAAGAAGAGTCGGGAACTGCTGTGGGCCTTCGTCGATTGAACGATCGCACTTGAAAGCGTGAGTGGTGAGTGCCGGGCACCGCCACTCACGTGGCAGCGTCTGGGTCTGGCGAACAGACTGCGTCACCGTTAGATAAATCGACTCCGATGCATCGGTTCACACACCTGTTCTCGCCATTCGTGGCAGCGGCAATCTCGGCCTGGCTGCCGCATACGCTCACGGCCCAGGAGACGAGACAGGACACGGTCCCACCGGTCGACCTGGCCCCCGTGGTCGTCACCGTATTGCGGGTGCCCTTCCCTCTGTACGCGATACCATATGCCGTGGCGGTAGGAGGAGATTCCGCTGTCACCCGGTTCCAGCCCCGCCTAGCACTTGGTGAAACCCTTACAGCCCTGCCAGGCATCGAGGTACAGGACCGCTACAACTATGCACAAGGCGATCGGGTATCGGTCCGCGGGTTTGGGGCCCGCACCCAGTTCGGGATCCGCGGGGTGAAGATCCTGGTCGACGGTGTATCCGCCACTCTCGCCGACGGCCAGACCACACTGGATCACTTGGACCTGGGAACCGTCGAGCGCGTCGAGGCGATTCGAGGTCCGGCATCGTCGATCTATGGCAACGCATCGGGCGGCGTGATCCGATTCGATACGAGGTACCCGCCTCGAGTTCCCTTCCGACAGCAAGTCGGTACGACAACGGGAAGCGACGGTTTGCTGCGCTGGGAGAGTTCGACCGCTGCGCAGGTTGGTCGCACCTCCGTGACCGTGGACCTCACGGGATTCTCCTACGATGGATACCGGCAGCATTCGGCGGCAGACAAGCTGTTTGCATCCGGCCATTTCCGCTATCGCAACGTCAACAGCGAGCTACACGTAGTCGCCAACTATGTCGACTTCGACGCGTTGAATCCCGGGTCTCTGAGCGACTCGATGCTGGCCGTAGATCGCAACATGGCCAACCCGTTCAACGTGGCGCAGCGGACCGGGAAGGATGCGCGACAGGGTCACGTCGGTGTGAGTTGGAATCGCACCAGCCACGGAGGCAACTGGGATGTCTCAGCCTACGGACTGTTTCGCAATCTGCTGAATACCGTCACCGTCAGCGTCATCGAACTCGACCGCAAGGCCGGCGGTGCACGGGTTCAGCTCGCAGGTGAGGCCGGTGTTGTGGGACTGCCCACCCAGTGGGCCGTCGGCGCCGAAGCAGCCCTGCAGGCCGACGACAGGAGAAACTTCGCCAACGAATCGGGAGACAAGGGCGTTCTGGCATTGGACGAATCTCAAACCGTGTGGAGTGTGGGACCGTTCCTGCAGGTCGACGTCGCACCGATTCCTCCGCTGCACGTATTGGGTGGATTGCGCTACGACATCGTACGATTCGGCGCTGAGAACGGCTTCTGCACCGGTGCAGATGGCACGGACAACGGTTGTCGTAGTGAACGTAAGATGGATGCGCTCAGCCCTAGTCTGGGAGTCCTGGTTGCTGTCGCGGAGCCGCTCCGGATCTACGCCAACCTGGCGACCGCATTCGAGACACCGACCACAACCGAGCTGGGAAACCGTCCCGACGGGGAATTCGGTTATGATGCTGAGTTGCAGCCGCAGCGGGCGTTATCGGTTGAAATCGGGTTGAAGGGCCGGTTGGGATGGTCGGCGCACTACAACGCGGCCCTGTACCGCGCGCATGTAACGGATGTTCTGGTGCCGTTCGAAGTTCCCGATCAGCCAGGACGCACCTACTTCCGTAACGCGGGGTCGGCGGTCCACCGCGGCATCGAGCTGGGAGCATCAGTCGAATCGACGGCCGGCGTCTCACTCACGGCTGCCTACAGTTACACCGATGCACGCTACGAGAGCTTCGCCGTTGGAGACGCCGTGTATGACGGGAACAGGGTCCCCGGGGTTGCGCCTCACCGCCTGGAGGTGATTGCCGCATACCAAGCGAGTGACCGGTGGTACGTGACCTCAGAAGTCGAGTTCGCGTCCGATATGACCGTCAACGACACGAACTCGGCATACTCGCCGGCTCACGTGGTTGTCGGTCTCCGTGGTGGGATCAGCGTATTGGAGCTGGGGCACCTGAGCCTGGAGCCGTACGCCGGAGTCTCCAACCTGTTTGCCACCACGTACAATAGCTCTGTCACCGTGAACGCCTTCGGCGGTCGCTACTACGAACCCGGTCCGGCGCGATCGGTCTGGCTCGGTGCCAAGTTGGCGATAGCGAGCCGATAGCAGACGGCGGATCGGAGATTCACCCCTTGTCCTCCCGCGTCCAGACAGCTAAATAAAAAGCCCCGTGTGACAAGCACGGATTGGGGCGCGGCTTGTCGCCCAGACTTTCAGCTCGAACAGGGGGTTGGGTCTGTGTACTCGGCTGGAATATCCTACTTGATCGAATTGTTCGATTGTCCGCCCGAGATCCTCGACGACGATCTGCTGATCGAGGCGAGAATCGGTGATGCGGTCGAACACGCAAACGCCACGCTATTGCACCAGGTGTCGCGCCGGTTTGAACCACATGGTGTGACCGCCTTCGCGCTCCTGGCCGAATCTCACATCTCGATTCACACGTGGCCTGAACTCGGGTACGCGGCCATCGACATATTCACGTGTGGCAAACGGGCGATGCCGGACCGGGCCTACCGCTTCTTGGTTGAAGCGCTCGAGGCGGGTCGTCACACTGTCCGAAAGGTGGACCGCGGCGAAGGCCTGGAAGAGGGCGCTCCCGGACTGCGACCGAAACCGCAACAGGCCGTGGCCGCAACATTCACGACCTAACCGAAGCCAGCCCCAGATAGGCTACAACCGTGCTCCCCCGGACACAGTTTTGGCTCACCGATTCCACCACCCCGGGAGAAGGGTACCAGTACGCGGTCTCTCGGATTCTGACGTGGCAGCGGACCCGGTTCCAGGATCTGGCCATCATCGATACAGCGACATTCGGCAAGGCCCTGATCCTCGACGGGAACTGGCAGTCGTGTGTCGCTGACGAGTTTCTGTACCACGAACCGTTGGTGCATCCCGCCATGGTGTTTCATGGCAAACCCCGCAGCGTCGCCATCTTGGGAGGCGGAGAAGGAGCTACACTGCGGGAGGTGTTGCGCTGGAACAGCGTGAACGGCGCGGTCATGGTCGACCTGGACGGCGAAGTGGTAGAGGCATGCAAAGAACACCTGCCCGAGATGCATCGCGGTGCGTTCGCCGACCTCAGGACCGAAGTGATCATAGGAGATGCGCGCGATTGGCTCGAATCCACCGACGAGCAATTCGACGTGCTGATTTCCGACCTGTCCGAGCCGTTGGAACACGGACCGGCGTTCGAGCTGTTCACCATCGAATATTTTCGGCAGATCAGGCGAGTGCTGAGCCCCGACGGGTTCTTCGCACTACAAGCAGGGTCTGTGGCGCCTCACGATATCCGTCTGTTTGCTCGAGTGGCGAACACGGTGGCAAGCGTGTTCGAACATGTGCGCCCCTATGCCTCGGCCGTGCCGAGTTTCGCGACCAATTGGGGCTTCATCCTGGCGTCGAGTCTGCCGCTCGATCCGCTGCCGACGCCGGATGCCGTCAAGCAGCTGCTGGACCATCAGGTGGAGGGTACGCTCAGAATGCTGGACGCTGCAGCCTTCCAGGGATTGTTCCACGTATCGTCTCACATCCGTGATGCGGTCGAACGCGAGACCGAGATCTTCACCCTGACCGATCCACCGCGACGCTGATCCCCCGCTAGCCGTCGGCCGCCGGCTCGTTGATGACGCTCGATCTTCACAATAGAGGAAATGAACAACAAAGAAGAGGGCGCCCGGCCTGGGACCACGAAAGCCGGACGCCCAGCCCCCTCCGGGGGCTCCGACCGTTTGAGGGCCAGCCTGGAGACTAACCAACCCTCCGGTCATATGTGCACTCCGAAAAGCCGAGGGCGCTACGGACCATGACTCTCAGAGTCGCCCTCAGAGCCACCTTCCTCGGCCGGAAGTGCACTTGAAGTGTACCCGGGGATTTGTGAAGGCTCGGTGAATCGTTCGTGAAGAACTCGCCAAGTTTAGAGAGATCAACTAGTTGGGTCACCCGAACACAGAGCGGCCGGATTCGCGACGCCTTTTAGCCAGGCGCTCGCGGTCAACGGCGGAACGGAGTGCTTCGAATTGCCCGCCCGTGGGCCGGGATCCGGCTCGCGCACCGGGCTCTTTGGTCCGCTACGTCTCTTACTTGATTCGATCGTCTCCCGGACGCGGGAAAGGAGCTCGGCCAGGGTCCAAGGCTTGTGCAGAAACGGGGCATCCTCCTCTATCGCCGCACATTCCTGGATATCACGCCTGGAGTACCCGCTCGCAAACATCACGCTCGTCTCGATCCCGGCTGCCGACAAGGCTTCATATAGTTGACGGCCACCCAGCTTGGGCATGACGAGATCAGTAATGATTAGGTCGATGGCCGCGGGACCGTGCCGACGCACTTCGTCGAGCGCTTCCTCTCCATCCGCAGCCGTCAAAACGTTGTAGCCGTGGCTCTCGAGTGCTCGACGGGTCGCCCGGCGGATCGCTACGTCATCCTCCACAACCAGGATCGTCTCCGAGCCGCCCACCGTGGCCTCGCTCGTACTCATCTGCCCCTCTGCGGGCGGAACGCTACATGCGACCGGAATGTAGATCTTAACCGTCGTCCCATTGCCTACTTCGGAGTACAAGTGGATGTGACCTTTGTGCTGCTTGACGGTACCATAGATCATCGCCATGCCCAGCCCCGTCCCGCGTCCCACCGGCTTGGTGGTGAAGAACGGCTCGAACACACGTTCCTTGGTACGCTCATCCATTCCAATCCCAGTGTCCGTCACGGAGATCGACACATAGCGGCCGGGCTCGACCCACGGGTGCGTGGCATGATATCCTTCGTCCAGCCAATCCGACCTCACCTCGATCGTCAGCCGCCCGCCCCCGGGCATCGCGTCACGTGCGTTCGTGGCTAGGTTGAGCAGGATCTGCTCGACGGCGCCCGGATCGGCCATAGCCGAGTCGAGCGGGGGCTCGGCCCGCATGGCCACCTCGACGTTCTCTGGTAGTACTCTGCGAAGCACACCGGACAGATTCGCGACCAGCTGAGCGAGATCGATCGGTCGCATTTCCAACTTGCCGCGGCGACTGAACCCCAACAGTTTCTTGACCAGATCGGAACCGCGCTGGGCTGCTGTCCTGGTCTCCTGCAACACTCCCTTCAGATCCACGCGTTCCGCCGGCAGATCCGCCTCGAGCAGGTCGGCGTTCGCCAAAATGACCGTGAGGACGTTGTTGAAGTCGTGGGCGATGCCGCCGGTCAACTGGCCTACCGCTTCCATCTTCTGGGACTGCCGCAGTTGAGCTTCGAGCGCCCGCCGCTCTGTCACATCCTCCACGATCATCTCGAAATACTCCACCGCACCGCAGGTGTTCTTGACGGGCCGGCCGCTCAGCCGCACCGTCACCGGCGACCCGTCCTTGCGCCGCCACTCCACCTCCACCCCTTCGATCTTTTGGCGGTCACGGTACTTCTCGATCAACTTCGCTCGTTCGCTCGGATGGGCGTAGATGTCGCGCGCCATATCCACGGCCAAAAGCTCAGTCGAGGAACCGAAGCCGAGCATTGCCACCAAGGCGGGATTGACGGTGAGAAACCGCCCATCCACCGTGGACCGATAGATACCGTACAGCGCTCCCTCCGTAAGCGATCTGTAGCTCTCCTCGGCGTCAAAGCCGCGCGAGAGCCCACCTCCGGCAACAACTCTACTGGCGTCATGCCTACCGGCTACTTGAGCGGGTGTCCTTGGTAAGGTCTCAATCATCACTTGGCTCCGGCTCCCCTGCTGCGTGAAAACAAAGAGGGCAGTGGCACTGACGCCACACATTTCCCGCCACGCCAAAACGCAATTGTGGGACCATTTGTACCAGTATCACTAACTCTATGTATTAAAAAGACTTAACCTGCTATGCGACAAGGGCGCCCCTGGTACAAAACGTGCGACCTGGTTCAAATCGACCCTACAAAGTGAGCCGAGTGATGCTGCAAACGGGAATCCAGGTGAGGAGCCGGATCCAAGACTCAACACTTGGTTCAAGAACGTCATCCCCGATACGATTTGGCACAAACTGGTACGGATTGACTCACCCGGGCTGCGGGGCCCCGAGTCCCAAGTGTTTGACTGGATTGACGTTACGGATCTGGGACCGGTGGGAACAGTTGATGCGCTGGAGGCACAGTGGATAGACCAGAGATAGTGGTGATGAGACTCTCCGATTCCTTCAATGACGTTTGGGGCGAATTAGCGGACGAACTGGGCGCGGGTCTGGCCCTGCGCGAGACCGCCGAGGTTGGCGCTACATCGCCCGGCACCGCGGCACTCGTGCTTTCGGCCGGCGGCGCCGAGCGTGAGGCGCTGGAGTGGCTCGAAGATCACGACTGGCCGGCTGGGGTCCCGCTGTTCGTGATCGGGGCCGACTCCGGTCGCCGAACCGCCACGCAGATCGTCACCCGGGGTGCCTCCGACTATTTCGTTTGGCCCGAGGATCTGGAACTGAGCACCAACACCCTGGCGGCTGCCGTGGGGAGCCGATTCGAGGCACTGAGACGAGCCGCGGCCTCGGACGACCAGGCCAAAGCCAGCGTGTTCTCGGATATCATCGGCGAAAGCCCGGAACTAAAGGAAGTTCTATCACGGGCGGCGCGGGTTCTCGGTCACCCGGAGACGACGATCCTCATAACGGGTGAGACCGGGACGGGAAAAGAACTTCTGGCTGCGGCGATCCACCAGGGAAGTGACCGGCGGGGCTCGCCGTTCGTTGCGGTCAACTGCTCCGCTCTACCGGACAATCTCATCGAGTCGGAGCTGTTCGGACACGAACGCGGCGCGTTCACCGACGCACACACGTCGAAACCGGGACTGTTCGAGGTGGCGGAGGGCGGCACGCTGTTTCTCGATGAGATCGGCACGCTGCCAGCCCCACTGCAAGCCAAGTTGCTCCGAGTGCTGCAGGACAAGAAGGTTCGTCGTGTCGGTGGTACCAAGGCGAGGGTGGTCGACGTCAGGATAATCGCAGCCACGAACGAAGACCTGCGTCGAGCACTCAAAGACGGATCTTTCAGACAGGATCTATACTTTCGTTTGGGCGTCATCACGCTCTCGCTGCCCCCATTACGAGAACGCGGCAACGACGTCGTCTTGATTGCCGAATCACTACTCCAGCGGCTCGCGCCGCAGCACGGTCTTCCTGTGCCATCCGTGCGGCCCGAGATCAAGCGCGCCCTGCTCGGCTACCACTGGCCCGGCAATGTGCGCGAACTCAAGAACGCCGTCGAACGGGCGTTGCTGCTGTCGCACTCGGGCGAGCTGGATACCAACGAGCTGTTACCGCAAGCCGATCTGGAATCTCCGGGATCCGGCCCAATCCCTTTCCCGGCCCAGTTGGACGAGATCACAACCGCGGCGGCTCGAGCCACTCTTGGCTTGTGCAACGAGAATCGCTCTGAAGCTGCCCGTCGCCTCGGGATTTCCCGACGGCGCCTACGACGTTTGCTGGAACTGGAAGATGAAGGAATACCTGCGTGAAGTACTCAAAGAGGAGGAACTCGTGTCTCGACTAGTCCACACACTCCCCGTTGGGCTGGTGCTCGCCGTCGCGTCTTGTGCCGACAGCACCGGTCCACCGCAGCAGCCGGCCGAGCAGGACGCTCTAGGCTCGATCGCAGGACCTGGCGTCGCAGAAGTGGCGTTGCAGCCGATCCGGTACGACGCCCGCATGGTCTCGCGGGAAGGTGAACCGCTGTTCCACGTGATGGGGCTCTCGGCCGGCGGTGACCTACAACTCGACACCTACGAGCTGAGCTTTTGGGCCGTCAAGGGGCAAGAGGCCACGGTCGGTGTCAACTACGTTAGCAACGAGCAAGCGAACGGCTCGTTCCTGTCGTTCACGGTACCCGCCAACGGTCTTTACGCTCGGGCCGACGGGGCTCTCCTTTCACAGGGTGATTCGGTTGAGATCACTGTGACGATCGATCCGGATCAGCTGCTGGTGAGGTTCCAGCCAGCGGGTTTGGTGTTCAACCAAGACGCACCGGCGCAGTTGGAGCTGTGGTACGAAGTGGCCGACGGCGATCTCGATGGTGACGGTGATGTCGACGAGGCGGACAGCGCCATACAGCAGAACCAGCTGGGACTCTGGTACCAACAAGAAGCGGGAACGCTGTGGTACCCCATCGTGTCGTCACATGACTCCGGTCGAGAGTGGTTCAAGACCCACTTGTACCACTTCTCGGGATATGTCGTCTCCTGGGAGAAATAGGTCCACTCATGCTCAAGGCGCTCGAAGATCTAAACAAGGTCCGCAAGCTAGCGGCAACCGGCCAGCACGCTGCGGTGGTGGACTACCTGGGCGACCGATCCGCTGAGGAACTCAGGGAGTCACCTACTCTAGCGCTGCTATTCGGCTCGGCCAAGGCGCGGCTTGGCAGGCACGGTGAGGGGACACGATGGGTCGAACTTGCCCTCAGCCGGTCGCGCGATCGAGGAGATCGGTCGATCGAGGCCCGGTCGCTGAACGCGCGCGGTGCCATCGCACTGGTGACAGGTCACGTAGACGAGGCGGCCGAGTACTTCACGCAGGCCCTGGCCGCTGCCAAACACCAGGGCGACCACGCCACAGTCGGTCGCTGTTCCAACAACCTCGGCATCGTCAACAATCTGCGCGGTCAGTACGCCAGGGCGATCGGCTCTTATACGATGGCCATTGCAGCCTTCCAGCAGGCCGGCCTGCGACGTGGTATAGCGGAAACGCGACCAAACCTGGCCATAACTTATCGGGACCAGGGTGAGCTCCAGCGCGCGCTCGATGAGGCGGATCGCGCAGTAGAAGAGGCGGAGCGCACCGGCGATCCCACACTGCTCGCGCAGGTCCTGGCGGGACGTGCGGAGATCCGGCTCTTGTCGGGCGAGCCAGTACTGGCACAACACGAACTGCAACGCGCTCTGGAAACCCATCGGGAATTGGGAAACGATGTGGAGGAAGCGCAAGATCTGCGTGTCTTCGCCAATACGCTGGCGGCGTTGGGAGACACTGAAGAGGCTGAGCGTATTCTGCGCGATGTGATCGAACGCGCCCACAGCCTCGACCGACCGCTACTGGCGGCCGATGCCACTCGTGATCTGGCTCATCTGCTGAGGAGATCAGGCCGCGACCAGGATGCTCGTGACGCGGCACAGGCGGCGCGCGCGCTGTTCAGCCGGCTGGGAGCCCAAGCCGAGATCCGCAAACTCGACAAGGTCTTTGGATAGAGCTTTTACCCTTTACCCTTTACCAGGACGACGCAAGCCGAGCAAGCTTCTACCAGTCGCGCCCTGCCTCCTCCGAGACGGCTTGCTGCCAGCCGCAGACTCCCCTACGCACGCCGACTCAATGATAGAAGATGTGAACCGACCTGATCTCGCTCGCAAAGTGGCGATCCAGGAAACCGAGGATGGAATCGAGCAATTGCCATTCGACTTCCGAATGAACTTCGATCTGTACGACTTCACCCATACCTCGCGCTAGCTTGATCCAGCCCGGGTAACGTGAGTGAGTCCACCTGGCACGATCCCGCACCTTCTTACCGCTGCGCCGCCAAGTCCCGAGTCCCCTCTGTTTGAGATCCGCCTCCTTCCGCACCAAGGCGCTGTACAGCCTGAACTCATCTTCCGGAATGATGTGTACTCGTCTCATTGACGTACCTTCTTCGGTTCTTGTGGCTCTCGCGGTCAGCGGTCGTCGGAGCTGCATGCAACACTCCGCTCCCAAGCGGCGGCACCTAACGCTACTACGGTAGTGCCAAACGAGCACCGTAAGCAAGATAGCCGGCTTGGCGGACGACTCTTCAGCCGAACCATCCACAGCGCGGGGCGCCGGAACGCTGGCCGATCGCTCGGGGTAACAACTGGTCGGACTCTGCTGCGCTACATTACCTTGCTGGGGACGCAGGCTGCCCCAGGATATCTATGACAAAGGCTTCAACTCATGTGCGGCTGCTGCTCGGCTGCACGCTGCTCGGACTCGGTGCCTGCGGTACGGAGCCGGCCGGACCGTCCGGTCCGGGACAACTCAAGGTGGCCATCCGCTCGTTGTTCCACCGGGACGATGGAGCGGCGGTTGTCGACCTCACCGGTTCTGGTATCAACGCGGTCTCGGCGATCGACGGAGATCTGTTCTTCACACGCGATGGCAATACTGTCCGCGTCATCGTGTTGCTGGATCAGCCGGGGGGGATCGAGTTCCTCGTCCACGTGGACGACCGCAGCATTCCACCTACCGCAAGCCTGATCGAAGTGGCAGACAGTGACAATCGACTGAGGTCCAGCTCGAGCTACTGGGTCAATATCGAGCCGGCCGAGGTTGTGGTTGATTCGAGGACATCACGATGAACCGACAAGGCATCGTGTCAGTCGCCGCCGTTCTGGCGACCCTCGCCACCGCTTCCGCCGCCATGGCCCAAGACATCGAGCTGGCCGCTCAAATGTCGGGTCGACGTCCGCCGCAGGCCTATTTCGATCGAATCCGCCGGCAACCGGATGCCTTTCGCTTGCGCCACGGTTGGATCGCGCGAGTTGAACAGGCTGTCCTGACCAGGCAGTCGGTCTCAGGTACATTGCCGCTCGTAGTCATACCGGCACTCTTCTCGGATTCACCGGCACCATACGTCTCGGCGACGGAAATCCAACGAACCCTATTTGACGGTCCCGCAACTCATGGGACTGTGAGCGAATTCTACAGCGAGGTCTCGGCAAATCGTCTCGGCATAAGAGGAGTAACGCTACCCTGGGTCCGCACCGCAATCACACGGGACAGCGCCGTCGGTACGTCGTACGGACTCGGCGACGAAGCCGGCACGGGCTCGTATCTCCTCGACGCGCTGGTACGGGTAGACCCCACCATCGATTTCGGTCAGTTCGACAACGACGGACCGGACGGCATTCCCAATAGCGGCGACGATGACGGCTTCGTCGATGCAGTGGCGTTCGAGTTCCTCGAGGTGTCAGCATCCTGCGGCGGACCGGGGATCTGGCCCCACAGATGGGTGGTGGCCGGATGGGCAGAGAGCGCGTTCTACACCGACGATACGCGACCCGACGGAAACCCGATCAGGGTCAATGACTACATCATCCAGAGCGCCGTCACATGTGACGGCTCCGCCGTCCAAACTACAGCAACGATCGCACATGAGTTGGGACACGTCCTCGGACTGCCGGACCTGTACGACCGGACCGCAGGAGTCCTGCCGGAGCGACGGCGCTGGATCGTGGGCTGTTGGTCACTCATGGCAGCGGGCTCCTGGGGTTGCGGCACGACGGATCGCTCTGACTGGACCGGGCCGACCCACCCGGGAGCCTGGGAGAAAGTGCAGCTCGGCTGGCTGTCCGAAGTCCACGTTGCGGAGAACGTAATCGGGGGAGAGTACACTCTGGAGCCGATTATCGGCAGCCAGCGGGTGCTGAAGATACCACTTGAATACGGTGCCTTCGCCGATACGAACGAGTATTTCCTGGTGGAGTATCGCAAGCAGGAGGGCTTCGATCGCGATTTGCCCGCTTCGGGTGTACTCATCTACCACATAGACCCCACCGTAGCGGGTAACCAACCGACTCAATCGGGACCCGGCTGGCACATGGTGCGCTTGGAGGAGGCCGACGGCAACAGCAGCCTCCTACGAACGTTCGCAGAAGGCGGCAACCGCGGCGAACCGGGCGACGCTTGGGGTTCCCAGGTCGCTGGGCTGTTCGCCAATTTCACCGAGCCATCGACCAGGAACAACCTCGGCACCACAAGCGGAGTCAGGTTCACGGACATCATTCTCAACGGTGACGTAGCCCACTTGACCGTCTCGACGGCCCCTATCGAGCGCCTGCTGCAACGGTTCCTGGGGTATGCGGCGGAGCCCCTCACTGCCGCGCAAGAGGAGTACCTCGACTCGCTGGGCAACCAGAACGGGCGGTACGACGTGGGGGACTTGCGGGCGTTTCTCGGGCGGCACGGCGGTGCGCTCCCTTGAGCCAGCCCGCGGCTGCCGGTCGCAGCGCAGCTAACCGTCCAAGTACGCTATCACCGCGGCACGCAGCTTCTCCAGCTCTCCCTGGGCGCGCAGCACCTCTGCGGCACTCACTGCACCGGTCTCGGCCCAGGACCGGCCGATCTCAGACAGGCTGGTGGCCGGCGGCACGAGGTCGAGGGCACCGAAGGAGCCCGCGGTGCCCTTGAGTGAGTGGGACTGGTGGTAGAACGTCTCGGCGGCCGCAGGATCGAAGCCGCGACTCAGGACTTCTAAGATGGACTCGAGGGTTTCCATTCTTCCCGGCAGCCCAGCATCGAATTCCCTACGGACTGCGGCTACCGCGTCGGCGTAGTCTGCTCGATCCTCAGGTGACGAGTCTGGCATTGCCAATTGCTCGCAGTGGGGTTCCGTCAGCCGGCACCCCCGGGGTTGTGACCGCGGCCGGAAGTGCAAAGATTGCAGGCATGTCATTCAAAATCTACATCGTCGATGACGACCTATCTTTCGCCAAGCTGCTGGCAGTCAACCTGACACAGGCCGGGTCCTTCCGCACCGAGGTGTTCGAGTGCGCCGAGGATCTCTACCAGCGATGTGCCGAGCAGCCACCGGACGCTGTCATCACGGATCTGCTGATGCCGAGGATCGGCGGCATCGAAGTAACACAGAACCTACGCAAGACCGATCCTCACCTGCCAGTGTTCGTGCTCACTGCCTACGCGGACATGGAGACGGCGATCGACGCCCTCAAGGCCGGGGCAAACGAGTATCTGACCAAACCCGTCAACCTGGACGAACTGAACACTCTACTGCATCGGGCATTGGCCGAACGGCCTTTGAAAGAAGAAGCCGCTAAGCTGCAGCAAACCCGCAAAGAGAAGTTCTCGACGGGCGCCATCCTGGGGGAGCACGCCAAGATCAAGGAGGTGCGGGAATTCGTGGAGCGTGTAGCGGCGATTCCATACCCGACCGTGCTGCTGCTGGGTGAAAGCGGGACCGGCAAGAACCTGGTAGCTCGTGCCATTCACTACTCCAGCTCACGGGCCGCGCGACGGTTTGTCGAGATAAACTGCACGGCATTACCCTCTCATCTCCTTGAGGCAGAACTCTTCGGCTATCAGAAGGGCGCGTTCACTGATGCTCACGAGTCGAAGCGGGGATTGATCGAGGTAGCCAACGGAGGCACGCTATTCCTCGACGAGATCGGCGACATCCCAGCCGAGCTGCAGGCCAAACTGTTGAACTTCCTCGAGTCACGCCGCTTCCGTCGGGTGGGCGGCACTGACGAGATGGAGGTTGAACTCAGCATCGTTACCGCAACCAACCAAGATCTCGAAAGCCGAGTCAAGAGCGGAGCTTTCCGCACCGACCTGTACTACCGCATAAGCGTAGTGGTTCATCCGCTCCCCACATTGAGAACGATACGTGGTGACATTCCAATCTTGGCAGACCACTTCCGCGAAGTCTTCAACCAGGAGTTCGGCAAGGATGTCGCCGAGATAAGTGACACCGCACACGCACGCTTGATTGCATGGGATTGGCCCGGAAACGCGCGGGAGCTGCGCAACGTTATCGAGCGAGCCATGATCTTCGCCGACAAGCCGGTGCTCGATGAAGCCGACCTGCCACCACTCGGACTCACCCACGGTGAGTCGGTGACCCCCACCTCCGCCGACGAATTCGCGATCGCCAAGGGGCTATCGTTGGCGGACGTCGAGCGGGAGTACATCCGTCTCACTCTGACCGAGTGCGATAGTGTGCAGCAGGCGTCCGAGGTTCTGGGCATCTCGCGCAAGAACCTGTGGGAGAAACGGAAGAAGCACGGCCTCCTCGATGAACCCTAGCGTTACCGGGTCGGTCACCATACGGTAACTTGGCCACTGCGGGACCTCTGTCTCCAAAGCGTAAATCACATGTCAGCAATGGCTTAGCTCCGGAGAGAGGATGGCACGGGTCGTGCGCGGCATGTAGCTGCAACAGTGTATCGTGCTGAGCCGGCGTTACCGCCGGTGCGGCACCAAGTAGAATGCCTTGCCGACGCTGATCACCGAGGAGCGACAGGTGCATTCGATTGAGCGAGCGGCGCAGGTCACGCGCGTCGCGGCCGTATTGGTAATAGCGATTGTGCTCACTCCGCGAGCCCCGCTCTCGCCGGAGCGGGACTCCGCGTTCGTGCGTGCGAGCGCTGTGTACCAGGGATCCGTGTGGCCCTCGGGATATACGCGTCGTCGCTCTATCGACATCACCACGGGTCCCAACACGCCATTCAACGGCTACCAGGGATACACTGTCAGAGTCACCGGATTCGACACAGCCACCGAAGTGGCAGAGGGTGACATGCGGGCCGACGCCAACGATCTGCGGGTGATGTATTGGGACGGCTCGACCTGGATCGACGTGCCGCGCATCGTAACCGGATTCAACACAGCTGACACGCACGTCATCTTCCAGTGCCAGACTGACATACCGGCCGGCGGATCGGACACCAATCATTTCCTCTTCTTTGGAAATCCAGCGGCAGGACCGCCGTTGATCGTGGACAACACGAACGTCTATCTGTGGCTGGACGACTTCTCAACCAACCCGTTCACGGGAACGCCGCGGCTAACCCGAGCACACGGAGTCGATATCCACGGCGACCGATACCGTGCCCCCGTCTACCAAGCCGGCGCACAGGTGGTGCGCTTCAACACCAACGACAACTTCGCGTCGGACATGTACGTCGACAACGCGGGGTTCTCCAACGGGGAGCAGGACGTGATCATCGCCGTGGACCACGTGGCGAACGGCGCCTTTCCGACGGACGCAACGGACGCTGTCGTCGCGCGCGTATCGGCCATCAATACCTCGTCGACCCACGTGTACGCGCATTACTCGCACGGTTCCTACGGCGACTCTCCGGCTATCGCGTGGGATACGTGGACCAACGGCGAGCGTAACACGCTGGGCGGAACCGCAGTGCCCACGACATACTGGCCGCTGAACAATGCACGGACCTGGGCCTTTGCGGTATTCGGCACAACGGCACGGTTTTGGGATGACGGTGATCTCGACACGGAGCCGTGGTTCACCAGCGAGACCCCGCTGTTGAGCGGTACGACGCCGGCACCCCAGCCCGGTTACATGGGTGTCGCACCGGCCCAATCCAGAGGCTGGTGGGACAACCTCATCATCCGCAGGTACACCGAGCCCGAGCCCGCGATCATTCTCGGTCCTGAAGTGACCATGTTCGCCGCGATGACCATAGCCAAGACGGTGAATCCCCTTGGCTCACCACAGCCGGGCACGGATTTGACATACACCCTCGCCATCAGCAACGTGGGGACCGCCAGTGCCTTGAGCGTTGTGGTGGCCGACACGCTTCCCCAACAGGTCGACTTCCAGGTGGGGAGCGTGGCCAGCAGCCTACCCCCTGGCATCAGTGCGGTGGTGGAGTACTCTAATGACGCTGGCGCGAGTTGGACGTATGTCCCGGTGTCGGGGGGCTGCACCGCACCAACGGGGTACGACCGCTGCGTCAACAACATACGCTGGCTGCTGCAAAACGATCTGACGTCCACGCCGCCCGACAACTCCGGCATCTTGCAGTTCGTGGCTCGCATTCGGTGAGCCGCGGCGTCTTCCAGGCCAACGACAGAAGGGCGCACCTGACGCTCGTCTGACGTCCCGGCATCAAGCTGGCCCCTTTTCACGATTCAAGCATCGAGCCGGGTATGCCGATAATGCCGGGCAGCGACCATGCCATACATCGACGATGTGAACCACTGGGAACCTACGCTCCTGCGTTCACTGCGCTGTCTGTCCGCGGCAACCTTGCTTGCTGCCCTCATCGCATTACCCGATCGAGTGTCGGGCCAAATGTCCGGCGTGATCACCGCAAGAGATGCGGTGGTCGATCAGTCCCAACAGTCTGTTCCGCTGGGTGGTGAACGTTACATGACCGTAGGTGGTCCCCAACCCCTCGGGGGTGACTCGCGTTCGTTGATATGGTTCGACGTATCCGGCTATCCGACTACAATCGTCGTGTCGGAGGCAGTGCTCTACATCTATCAGGTCAACGCTCAGAGCCACCAAGTCAACCTTCATAGAGTCACAGAACCGTGGGACGAGACGACAGCCACGTGGAACACTCGAGACGGTGTCACGCCGTGGCTAAACCCGCCGGGTGGTAGCACTTTCGACTCAACAACGGTCGTAGCCAGCTTTCCGACCAACTCGATCGGCTGGCGTGCCGTGGCAATCGAGCCCCACCTGGTGCCGAACTGGCTGGACGGTACCTGGCCCAACCACGGACTCGTCTTGGACGTGCCGGGCGATCAGGTGTTCCTCCCCGTCAGGTTCGAAACCAGGGAATCGGGCAATCAGCCGCAGCTGCATATCCGTTACACCGTGGCACGGAGAGACTCGTCGG
>Ga0209536_100004884_pt1 | contig 21088 bp, 20 predicted proteins | sample DeeMarSeWOR28_12_FD_187461 | JGI IMG/M metagenome (GOLD analysis project Ga0209536, IMG submission 187461) | Marine sediment microbial communities from White Oak River estuary, North Carolina - WOR-2-8_12 (SPAdes) (version 2) | ecosystem: Environmental > Aquatic > Marine > Intertidal zone >... | reverse complement strand
TATCAAATTAGTAAGTAATAAATGCTTGACAAATAGCACTTATCATAATATATTTATTCTGACTCTTTCAAAGGGTTCTCCCCTGCCCTTTGATGTACCAGAGTCGAGCCCAGTGGTCCCCCATCGCTGGGCTTTTATTTTATAAACAGGAGTCCTTATGGCAAAAAAAGTTACAAGAAAAAAAATCAAGCAAATAAAAAAATCAAAAGTATCTCCCTTTAATATTTACTGGGAAAAGCAAAACTACTACCTGCTGATATTGGGAATAGCAGTTATAGTAATTGGTTTTTATTTCATGACCATCGGCCCATGGGATAGTTTTTCTTCACTAGTAATCTCACCCCTGCTTCTTTTCATTGGTTATGTGATTATCTTTCCTCTATCAATCTTTTTAAGAAAGAAATCAGAGAAAGAAAAATCAACAGAAGAAAAAAATGCTGTTAGCGAAGGTTAAGGGAAATCTTGTTTCTACACAGAAAAATTCAAACCTTGTTGGGCATAAATTATTAATTGTTCATCCCATCGATTTGGAATACAATTATATTGGGGAAAAAGATGTAGTTGCGCTGGATATGGTCGATGCAGGTATAGGCGATACGGTTCTGTTATTACAGGAAGGCAAATCAGTCCAGCAAATATTAGGACATAAAAAAGCACCGGTACATTCCCTTGTTGTTGCTGTAGTAGACTCTATTGAAGTAAGCAAAAAGTACACCCCTAAAAAATAAACCAAGCTAATTATGAGCAAGTTATCGTTTGATCAATTAACTGATTTATTTCTTTTACTTTCAGTTGAAGGAATAGGACCAGGAAAGATCCGTAACCTGCATGCAAAATTCAGAAGCACAAAGAATATACTCAAAGCTGATTATCAATCTTTATTAAGTGTAGATAGAATAAACACCAATCTTGCTAAAAGAATAAAAAAGACCTCTAATGAAAGAGAAAAAATTGAGAAGTTTACAGAAGACGAACTTAAACGACTGGATAAGCTTGGCGGTAGCATAATAAGTATTTGGGATAAAGAGTACCCCAGGTTACTTAAAAAAATATACGATCCGCCTCTACTCTTTTATTGTTTAGGAAATCTGGTTGAAAGTGATCAATATTCAATAGCTGTTGTCGGAACACGAGGACCAACAAATTACGGTAAAATTCAGGCAGAAAGAATTGCGGGTGATCTTGCAGCTCAGGGAATTACGGTTGTAAGCGGAATGGCAAGGGGAATTGATTCTATTGCTCATAACAGCGCACTTAAACGCGGAGGAAGAACAATCGCTGTGATCGGATCCGGTCTCGATGTGATATACCCACCAGAGAATCGGAAGTTATTTGAAAAGATAACTGAGAATGGAGCAGTAATAAGTGAATTCACATTGGGAACAAAACCTGATGCACAAAATTTTCCAAAGAGAAACAGGATAATTTCGGGACTGAGTTTAGGTGTGATAATAATTGAATCAGGGATCACAGGCGGTGCAATGCAGACTGCTGCTCTTGCGCTTGATCAGAACAGGGAAGTTTTTGCATTACCGGGAAATGTTGGTGTCAAGCAATCCGATGGTACAAATATTCTAATTCAAAAATCGGAAGCAGAATTAATAAGATCAGCCGAAGATGTGATTTTGGAACTTGAACTTAAGCTCAAACCTGTACTGGGAAAAAATATTCCCAAGTTGCAAATTGATATTAGCCTTTTTGAAGAAAAAATTCTGAATTTGTTAAAATCAGAACCTTTGCACATCGATAAAATTGCCTCAATGGCAAAAATATCAACATCAGATTGTCTCGTAAACTTACTTTCACTCGAATTTAAAGGTTTGATCAAGCAGTTGCCCGGAAAGATGTTTGCTTTACTTTAAAAAGCCCCACCCATCCCTCCCCAAAGGGGAGGGCTTTAGTATTTTTTCTTTCCCTTCCATAAAAACTTTAAACGTTCTTTAAGATTTTTTTCCTGCCCGTTTTCAGAGGGAAAGTAAAATTGCTTGTCTTTCATATCTTCTGGAAAGTACTTTTCAATTAAAAAATTATTTTCAAAATCATGTGGATATTTGTAAGCCTCAGAATAGCCGAGTTCTTTCATTAATTTTGTAGGGGCATTTCTCAAATGAAGTGGAACAGGGTAGGGTTGTTGAGATTTAACCTCCTGTTCAGCCTTACTAATTCCAATATATGAAGCATTACTTTTAGGAGCCGATGCAAGATAGGTAACACACTGTGCAAGGATTATTCGTGCTTCAGGCATACCTATTTTATCCACAGCACCGAAAGCAGCTTCGGCTAAAACCAACCCATTTGGTGAAGCATTGCCAATATCTTCTGAAGCAAGGACAATTAATCTTCTTGCTATGAACAATGGATCTTCTCCACCTTCCAGCATTCTAGCCAGCCAGTATAGTGCTGCATCGGGATCGCTGCCGCGTACGCTTTTTATGAATGCTGAAATTAAATTGTAATGTTCTTCGCCACCTTTATCGTAAATAATATTCTTTCTTTGTACGATATTATCAATCAGTTCCTTTTTAATCACAATTTTTTCTTTGTTGATCTCCTGAATTACCGCCATCTCAAAGATACTAAGCATAATTCGCGCATCGCCACCGGAGAAATAGAGAAGATAATCTTCATCCAAGACCTCAACTTTCAGCGAGGAAATTAGTTCATCTTTTGATATCGCACTGTAAAGTATCTGATGAAGATCATTTTTTGAAAGTTCATTTAATACATAGATTCTTGCCCTTGAACGCAACGCAGGAATAACCTCAAAGGAAGGATTTTCAGTTGTTGCACCTATTAATATTATTAATCCTTTTTCAACGGAATGCAGCAATGCATCCTGCTGTGCTTTATTGAAACGATGAATTTCATCAATGAACAGGATGGTACGCATATCCAGATTTTTATTATGCTCCGCTATTTGAATAATATTTCTCACTTCTTTTACACCCGCAGAAACTGCACTTATCTGGTAATACTTTGAATCTGTTTCTTCTGCAATAATTTGTGCAAGTGTGGTTTTACCTGAGCCTGGTGGTCCCCACATAATAAAAGGAGCGATGTTTTTATTCTCTATCATCAGGCGGATTGGTTTATCCCGGCCAACTAAGTGATCCTGTCCGTAAAATTCTGAAAGGGATTTTGGTCTTACCCGGTCCGCAAGAGGGATGGAGGGGATATTTTTTGTTATATCACTTTTCTTCGATTTCAATTGTAATCTCACCATCCCGCTTCATATTATATTTTTCCCTGGCAATTTGTTCCATCTTTGCCGGAATCTTTTTTTGCAATGAATCTATTTCCGATTTCAATTGTTCGTTTTCTAATTTAGTTTTTTCAAGTTCCGTTCTCATCGAATCAACCTCATTTTTAAGATCCATATATTTCAAGGCACCATATTCATTAAGGATAATATAAAAGGTGCCTACAATGACTATAAAAACAAAAAAGTAAAAGATCAGTTTTCTTTTCCTCTTTGCCATCAAATTGCCTGCTGAATTATTCTGTCTATCAATTCATCAAAAGAAATTCCCACTGCTTTTGCAGCCATCGGCACTAAACTTAGCGGTGTCATTCCGGGTAAAGTGTTTACCTCAAGACAAAATATTTTATTTTCACTGCTCATTCTAAAATCTACTCTTCCATAGCTTTCACAGCCAAGGGAGTGAAATGCAATTATAGCTTGTTCTTGAGCTTCTTTAGCAACTTCATTCGGAATTTTTGCCGGGACAATGTACTCACTCATTCCAGCTGTGTATTTGCTCTTGTAATCATACAAACCACTCTTAGGGATTATCTCTAAAACAGGTAAAGCTTCGGAACCCAGAATTCCAACTGTAATTTCTCTTCCGGCAATATATCTTTCGATCAAAATTGTGGAAGAATATTGCTGTGCCATTAATATAGCTTCCTCGACTTCCGATTCATCTTTTACAAATTTTAATCCAACTGTAGAGCCCTGATCATTTGGTTTTATGATGCACGGGAAGTCCACTTCCCTTTTGATCTGATCCGAAACGAGAACCGGATCAAGATTTTTAGCGGTTAAGGTAAACCACTCAGCGGTGTTTACTCCCACCTGTTTAAAAACAGTTTTAGATATATCCTTATCCATTGCAAGTGCACTTGCGGTAACTTTTGAACCGGTATATTTCAATCCTCTTAATTCAAGCAGCGACTGAATCGTTCCGTCTTCAGCCCATTTACCGTGCAATGCTGAAAAAACAACATCAACATCATTAAACAGATCTGAGTTAACCGCATCGATATAATTTCTGTTTGAAATATTTGAATATTCTTTTTCGCTAAAGAAAATTTCTTCATCTTCTGGCTGGTTTAATCCATAGGCAGGATCAATTATTATGACAGGATGTCCTAATTTTTTTAAAGCTTTCAAGATCCCTTTGCCGGACATTTTTGAGACTTCCCGCTCGGGTGAGGTTCCACCAACTAATAACGCTATTTTAGGTTTTGCGGATGACATAAATTTATTTTTGAAATTTCAGGCACCAAATTACAAATAACAAACAAATCACAAGTCCCAATAAATAAAATTATAAACACTTGGAATTTGGATATTGAAGATTGTTAATTATTTGGAAATTGTTATTTGTCATTTGAGATTTATCAAAAAACATTTCTCGGATCTTGTGTAATACCGTATGTTTCTTCCGACAGCTCAACCAGTTTACGAACATCTTCTGGGGATAATTCCTGCGGATTTCCAAGCTGTTTTGCTTTGAAAAGTATTTCGGCAGCGTGTTCTAATTTTTCCATTTTGTAGTATGCATCATCGAGTGACTTTCCTAGTGTTAAAGCGCCGTGATTCTGAAGCAGAAATGCCCAGCCGTAGTCTATAAAGGGATCAAGGCTTAGAGGTAAATCTTTTGTTGAAGGAGTAGCATACTTACACAAGTGAACTTTTCCTAAAGTTAAGATGACTTCCGGAAAGTAATGTTTAACTAATCCTTCACCTAATAATGAGAACGCAGTTGCATAAACCGGATGGCAGTGAACAACAGCATTTACTTCCTTTCTTTTTGAGTAAGCATAAAGATGAAGTTTAAACTCAGTTGTAATTTTCCCTTCACCTGAAAGATGCTTTCCGTTAAAATCAAATTCCAGAATATCTTTCTCCCCAATATCTCCTTTACTGATTCCTGAACGGGTAATTAGAACGGTATTTTTATCGGTAATTACAGAAATGTTCCCATCCGAAGCTGCAACGTATCCTTTTTTATAAACCTTATGGCAGATTGAAATTAAATTTTCGAGCTCTGACATTTATTTTCCAGCTCTTCCATTAATTTTATATTAATTAAACCGTCCTCGCCCGTCACAGGTGGAGGCTGTTTTTTCAGGAAGGATTTTTGAACAGCTTTAATCATAAATAAAAACTTATTACCACGCTTTCTAAAACTTTTTTTAGCCTCACCTTCAAGCTGTATTGTTAGTTTTGAAGGAACAAATTTAGCCCCAATTAAGTTTTCAATACTTATTGCGCCTGTATGTCCTAATATTTCTATCCGATTAAAGGCTTTTTTACAATTATAAGATACATTGAAATAACCGTAACCACCTTTTTCAAACTTAACAATTGCACTTGAAAAATCTTCCACTTCGCTTGAATAAACAACGTTATCAATTTGTCCATGGATATCTACTATTTCACCGCCAACAAATCTTAAAAGATCAATCATGTGTGTACCCAAGTCGCGCAAAGCACCGCCACCGCTTAATTCTTTATTGAATCTGAAGTTGCCACCGGGAGAAAGATCAATATTATAAGAAACATTTATTGAGACTAATTTACCAATGGTCTGGTTCTTAATAATTTCCTTTGCTTTAATTACGTGCGGATGAACTCGATGAATATAATTAACTGCGAGTAAGACGTTATTCTGTTTACAGGCTTCAACCATTTCCCCAGCTTGTGTACTATTAAGCGCCATCGGTTTTTCGCAAAGAATATTTTTGCCTGCCTCAGCAGCTTTAACTACCTGTTCATAATGATAAGCATTAGCACTTGATACAAAAACAGTATCTATTCCTGATTTAAGAAACTCATCATAATTATCAAAATAACCTGAAGCACCGGATTTATCGGCGAGTTCTTTTGCCCGATTTATATTCCTGCTGTAAAAGGATTGAACCACACTTTTTCTGAGAAAAGTCACTGTGGGAATAAACGTATGCTCGGCGTATCTACCGCAACCTGCCACACCCCATTTTAATTTTTTAACAACAGTTTTGTTTACTTTCATCAAAATGATCCAAAATCAATATACTTTTTTAAATAAGTTCAGGCGTTCCATCAGCAAGGTTATAGGTCGGGAGTTTAACATTACATAAAAATGAACACTAGGAACATTTTTGTCCAAAAGCTCTCGCACCTGGTTTGCAGCCCATTCAATCCCAACGTTCAGAACGTCATCAGGTTTTGCAGCATCAACTTCATCTGAGAATACTGAAGGAATAGATACGTGAAATTCTTTCGGAATAGAGTTTAGCTGCGCTTTGGATGTTAAAATTTTTAATCCGGGAATAATTGGAGCATTTATTCCCATTTTCCTGCACTCATCCACGTACTGAAAATAATAACTGTTATCATAAAACATTTGTGTAACAATGTAATCGGCACCTGCATCAACTTTTTGCTTTGCAAATTTTATATCGGCTTTTAAGTTGGGAGCTTCAAAATGTTTTTCAGGATAGCCGCCAACGCCAATACAAAAATTTGTCGGTTTTGCATCAAGTAATGAATCCTCGAGGTAGATTCCATTATTCATTTTTACAATTTGCTCTACGAGCTCAAGTGCATTTTGGTTTGCGCTTCTGCCAAGCGGTATTGGTTTTTTATAACCACTATCGTCACCTCTAACTGCCAGCACGTTATCTATTCCTAAATAGTTCAGTTCAATCATGAAATCTTCTGTTTCTTCCCGTGTAAAGCCTTTAACAAGTATATGCGGGACAGCATCAACATTATATTTATTCTGAATGAGAGCACAAATACCAAGTGTCCCGGGTCTTTTTCTTTTAACTTTTTTTCTGATACCATCCGGCAGCTCTTCATAAATAACTTCAGCAGAGTGGCTTGTAATATCTATAAAGGGTGGTTTGAATTTAGTGATGTTATCCAAAACGTTTAAAATATCCCGTATATCACCACCGCGTTTGGGGGGGATAAGCTCAAAGCTGATCAGCGGTTCACTTGCTTTTTCTAAATGATCAATTACTCGCATTTATTCTCTTGTTATTAATCGAATGATTAGATACAAATATAGCCAAAGTTAATAATAATTAAAGATTGAAGTGTAATGAATTATTTTGGGAGTATTCTTAATAAATCATTCGCAGACACCTGAATTGATTCGTCATCGGTTTTTATTTTTATGTAATTTCCTTCAAGCCAAAGCTGTGTCATATCGCCGTAGTGATCGCTTAATATGTTTCCCGATTGTCCGGTAGTTAAAATTAAATAAAATTCATCAGAGTTTGCAAAATCATAAATAAAGCGCATTGAAGGACCCAGCTCACAATCGAAAGGATCGTGCCTGAAAAGTGGATATTTTTCTATGCTTTCAGAAAAAGGATATTCGCTATTTAAAATTGTCGTGCCGTCACCGCTAATTTCAAAAGGACCGATATCAATTAGTCCATCCAACAAGCCTGATGCACCACTGAACGGATGTTTGAAAGTAACTTTATGCATCTTGCCCCATTGCCATTCCTTAATATTTTTTCCGAATTTTTTTTCGAGTTCATCTAATGCGTCTGCCAGACTTTTTCTTATAATATCATTTTTACTTTCCACTTCATTTGTACTCTTAATATCAAACCATCCGGAATCCCCTTTTTCTAATAACTCAAGAATATTTCTGTAAGGAACATTTGCTAAAAAAACATATTGATTGAAAAGATCCTTACCCATTTCATCTAAGTAAATATTTTTCATCAGCTTATCAAAAAAAGTTAAGAAGATTGCAGGTGTCTGGCTGTATTTATCCATTTTAAAATTCCATTCGGCTAAAAGCTGCAGGGATCGTTCAAGATTTTTATCTTTCACTTCAACGTTTTCAAAGGCAGATAGAATGTATGCAACGATTTTTTTTGCATAAGAAGAATAAATGTCAATCTGATAATCCATATAATCACCAACCGAATGTTTATTCTTCAAATTAAGAAGTTCGGTTATTCTTTCAATTCGTGCTGATGGTTCCCAAAGATTTGTTATGTGATATTTAAAATCCCGCAGGACCTTGTTGTTTGCAGTTGCAATATAATTCGTAAAGGGATTAAATATAGACGGTACTTCATTCCTTGGCACTAAACCTTTCCAATCATTTTCAGATTTTGAACCATCAAATAAAAATGTGCTTGAATTTTGATCTCTACTGGGCAGTGCTCCACCGAATACATAACCGATGTTTCCTTCTCTGTCCGCATAAACAAAATTTTGTCCCGGTGTGTTAAATTCATCTACTGCTGCTTTGAACTCAATCCAATTTTTTGCTTTATTTATTTTGATGAATGCATTCATCTCATCACTGAATTCATTTCCAAGCCATCGCATACTAACAGGCGGATAATTATTATCTTCACTATTATAGACAAAATTGTAGGGATGAATATTTGAAATAATTGGACCGCGGTGTGTGCTTTTTATCTGAATTGGAACTACACCTGCATTTCTAACTAAAATTGTGTCTTCAATTGTATCCAAGTCCTTCCAGCTGCCATCCAATAAATATTTTGTCCTGGATGAATCGAGTATTTCAAAGTAAAAATCTGCTTCGTCGGTCATAATATTTGTTAAAACCCAGGAGATGTTTTCATTCTTGCCAATTACAATTCCCGGAACACCCGGTAAAGTAACTCCTGCAACATCCCAATCTGGACTTTTTACAACCGCTGCATACCAAATTCCAGGTGCTCGAAAAGCAAGGTGGGGATCATTAGCAATAATTGGTTTTCCTGAAGCAGACATTTCAGAATTAACCACCCAATTATTTGAGCCCAGATGTGTGCCGCGCATTCCAAAAAATTTTCTGAATGCCTTATCCGTATTGATAAAGTTACTGTTTATTTCGGAGAAACTTTTTATTTCAGCAGGAACAATGGTTGGAGCATTTTCCGGATAATCAGGAAGAATTTCTTTTACTCTTTCCTCACCAAGTTTCTGAACAAGTTCTGTGAATGTTAAATCTGTCCACCACCCAAGATTCAGCTCCCAGGCCATCATCCTTATAACAATTATGCTATGCTCTGGTATCCATTCTTCCGGCTGGTAACCAAGTACATCGAACTCAAAAGAGTATTTGTTCTTTTTTTCTTCTAAATAAAAATTTACACCATTCGAATAAGATTCCAGTAGTTTTAAAGCTTCTGGATTCATTTTTTCTTTTATCATCTTAGCGGTTCTGTAAATTCCTACAGTTCTGAACATTCTATCAAATGGGAGTGTCTCTTCCCCGAATATTTCACATAACCTACCCTCACCGGCACGGCGAATCATATCCATTGAGAACATCCTTTCACTTGCGTGAAGATAACCTAGTGTAAACGCAATGTCCTCATCATTATCAGCAAATATGTATGGAACAGCAAGACTATCGAAATAAATTTTTACTTCTGATTTAATAGACGGTGCTTTTAGTTCCCCTTTATAAACGGGAAGTGATTCAATTAAAGTATTATAAAAAATATACCCGCCAATAAGGAAGATAATTAATAGCGATATGCTAATTCCGAATGTAATTTTTAGCCAGGTACGCATCAAATGAATATAAATTTATACTTTGTAAATATAAGGAATCTGGATTTTCAGAAATATACAAGAGGAATTTTAATGTAAGGCTCTTTTAATTCTTTCTATGCCTGTTTCAATCTGGTTGACATCAGTTGTTGAATAAGAAAATCTTAAATTGTTCTGAAAATAATTTCCGAAACAGGAACCATAAACAGTTGCAACACCAGCATCTATTAGTTTATGAAATACATATAACTTGCTTTCGTCTTCACCTAAATTATTCGGAACGAATTCTGAAAAATCCGGAAAAATGTAGAAGGCGCCCTCCGGTTTATTTGGGAGCTTAACACCATCTATTTCATTCAGTCCTTTATATAAGGTATCCCTTCGTAATGAAAATTCACTCATAAAGCTTTCTACAGATTCTTTTTCTTTTTCTGAATTGGTAATGGCTTCTGCACCGGCAAACTGAGTGAAGGTTGGAACTCCGGCAGTTTGGGTATAGTCGCCTAATTTAATAAGATTGGTTATTTTTTTGTTTCGTGTAACAATATAACCTAACCTCCAACCTGTCATTGCGTAAGTTTTCGAGAATGTGTATACCGCAATTATATTTTCATAGTCCAACTGCATCGGACTGAAATGCTTCTTCCCATCGAATGTTATTCTTTCGTAAGCTTCATCAGAGATAATATAAGTCCCATACTTTCGGCAGATATTAACAATGTTTTCTATTTCTTCCTTACTGAAAATCTTTCCGGTTGGATTATGTGGAGTATTTAAATAAAGAAAAGCTGCATCTTTAATTTCATCTTCAAGTAAATTCAAGTCTATACTAAAATTTTCAGTCAATGGTATCTGTTTGAAACTGGTTCTTGAATAAGGGACCATATTCTCAAGTACACAGCTCCAAACTGGGGCAAAGCCAACCGCTTTCTTTCCTTCAAATAATTTGAATGCAAGCTGAAGACCTTCCTGTCCACCGTGAGTTACAACAATGTTTCCCGGTTCCAAACTATTTACATTATTGAAACCGCTTAGTTTTTCAATTATAGCATTCTTTAATTTTATATGACCACCTGAGATTGGGTATTTTGTTAATCCCTGGTTAAGTGCATTGAACATTTCATCTACAATATACTGAGGAGTTGAAAAACCAATTTCTCCACGTTGAAAAAGAATAAAATCTCTCCCTGTTTCTGAGGCTTTTTTATTAACTTCCTCACTAATTACCACTATTGGTGACAAACTTATTTTTTCCATTGCTGTATTGAACAAATTTTACTCCTATCTGTTAAAAATTAAAAGGGATATAGATTTTTTAGCGCGGGTTTAGAAAAAGATTATTCGCCGAATACGCTCTCCAAAGATAGCCTCAAAATTAATTTTTACAAATCAAAAAAAATTAGTGGCACTCCATCTCAGATGAGACTTCAGTTTGCGCGGAAAGCTTAGGACTCAGATATGGTATTCCCAGGTTCATTCCTCGTAAAATAAAAATAATCCCAAGAAGAATTACTAAAACAGGAACTGCTTTTCTGATTTTAGTTTTTATGCCGACATTAATGAATTTTCCAAAGACTGTAGCAGCAAACATTGCAGGTACAGTTCCAAGTCCAAACAAAATCATCACAGCAGCACCGGAAATAGCATTACCGCTTGTAATTGCCCCAGCAAGTGCAACGTAAACAAGTCCGCAGGGAAGAAATCCGTTAAGTATTCCGATAAAGAACATTGCTGAGAAAGTTCCTTTCTTAAATAGCACACCAATATTTGCCTTCAACGGTTGTGCAAGTTTTTGAATCCACGGATGCTGAGCAAAAAAGCTTTTATATCTTTGAGGAAGAAGAACAGCGATAACAATTACCACTCCCAGAATAATAGAAACAATCTGCTGTGCACCAGCAAGGGCAATCCTGCCCCCAAGTAATCCAAGTACAGCTCCAAGAAAGGAATAAGTAACAACTCTTCCTATATTATATAAAATCCGCCCAGTAAAAAAAGAAAGGTTAGTTGAATCGGGAACGGGAAGTGCAATTGCTATTGGTCCGCACATTCCGATGCAGTGCAAACTGCCTACTAATCCAACTAAAAATGCTGCGTAAATTTCTGGGGACATTAATTTATTCTGAATTTATTTCAGAATCTTGACACATAGCTAAAGATCCTGAAACAAGTTCAGGATGAAGATATTTATTCAATTGTTATTGCTCTTTCGCTATAATAACCATTTTTATCCATATTCCAATTCAATTTCAATCGCCAAAATCCCTTTTCCATTCTTTCAACAGGGATAAATTGATTACCCTCTTTACTTAACCTTAATGGAATTTTAAAGTCCAAACTGGGATTTGAAGGACGATAAAAATAGATTTCACCGGAAATTCTTTCATCGAGATAACTGGACGGAAACAAAATGCCAATGATCTCACCGTCAAAATTAATTTCCACTTCATCATCAAGTGCTTTTGTTCTGCTTTGCTTATCAATTTCATCCTGGTATGTTAAAGTTTTTTCATAATAATCATCTGTAACAAGATGAACATCCTGTGTCATAAACATTACAGTCATCGAAATAGTTATTATAACAAACACAACAATACCGATAACAATACCTGTTCCCCAGTTTATTTTCATAAACTGCTCCCCTCTTTTTTCTTTAAAGGGGCAAGAAATGAAGTTGATACTTTTTTAATCAAATTATTTCCATCATAAATGCCGATCTCAAGTTTCGTATTCATTTTTTTTAGTTCATCTTTCTGAAGAAGCACTAAAAATTTGGTATCAATATTACCCTGCGGCTGCATAACAATATCATTACCAGCAATTTTAAGTTCGCCGTTTATATTTTCCAGTTTGAGTGAGATCGGGATTTTTTCAAAAGTTTTATTTACAATATTTAGATCGTAAATATTGCTAACCATATTATTCGGCTGTTCCTGGAATAGAAGTCCGGGAGTTCTTAAAACAGTAACACTAAAATCTGTTCTGTTCGCAAGTAAAAAAAACAAAACAGTAAGCAAAACTGTTAGTAAAGCAGAATAACCTATTGCTCTTGGTGTAAATTTCCATTTAGTATTTTTTTCAATTGAGTTTACAGAAGCATATCTTATTAGTCCTCTGGGTCTATTTATCTTATCCATAATGTCATCACAGGCGTCGATGCAAGCCGTGCAGTTAACACACTCTAGTTGTATCCCGTTACGAATATCAATTCCTGTAGGACAGACTTCAACACATTGATAGCATTCAATACAATCACCCCTGTTTTCCCAGCCTTCATCTTTTCTGTAACGGCGTCTTGGTTCGCCGCGTATATTATCATAAGCAATTACAATTGAATCTCTGTCTAACAGAACACCCTGCAATCTTCCATACGGACAGACAATTGTGCAGACCTGTTCGCGGAAATATGAAAAAACGAAATAAAATATTCCCGAAAAAACAGTAATTGCAAATAATCCCTGTAAATGTTCCGAAGGTGGATCAGTTACTATTTTTAGTAACTCATCCATTCCGATAATATATGATAAAAAGATATTCGAAATAAAAAATGCTATTGCAAAAAATATTACATGTTTTAGCAACTTTTTAAAAATCTTTGTTCCCGACCACGGTGCAGCCTTTAATTTCCGCTGATCTTTTGCATCCCCCTCAAGCCAGTATTCAATTTTGCGAAATACTATCTCCATAAATATCGTTTGAGGACAAGCCCAGCCACAAAATATCCTCCCGAATACGGCTGTAAATAAAATTATAAAAACTACGGTGGCAATCATCGCTATAACAAAAAGATGAAAATCATGCGGACCAAACAGAATACCAAATAGAATAAATTTTCTGTTTAGAAAATCAAATAATATAAACGGGTGCCCGTTCAGCTTTATAAAAGGAGTAAGGACAAGAATTAATAGCAGAACAGCTGAGACAATTATTCTGGCATTATGGAATCTTCCTGAAGGTTTTTTGGGATAGATCCATCTTCTTTTCCCCTCATCGGTTACAGTAGCTAGTTGATTACGAAATGTTTGGCTTTCTTCATCGTAAAGCTGCTGTTCAATATTATTTTCGTTCATAAATCAATATTTACAATAAAATATCCAGTCATTCTGGCTTGCCCAGAATCTGAGTTGCTTATAGAAAGGATTCCTGACTCTTCCCGCAAAGCGTGAATCGCAGGAATGACAAAATTACTTAACAGCAACTATTTAGTTTCTGTTGCTTCCTCCTTCCAGATTTCCCCTTCCGGCTGTTTCGGTGCTGCAGGAGTTGTGCCCTGTAAACTTAAAACGTAGCTTGAAACCTCTTGCATTTGAAGCGGATTCAGTTGTGTCTGCCAGCTAATCATTCCTTTTTCGACAACACCATATTTAATCACTTTAAAAATATTTTTTATCCCACCGCCGTGGATCCAGTATTTATCAGTTAAATTAGGTCCAACTATACCGCCACCATCATTAGCATGGCAAGCCACACAATTTGCATCGAAGATTGCCTTTCCCGACTGAAGTTCTGATTCTTCAGTTAAGACCGTAACCGTTTCTTCATTAACAAAAGAACCTGATTTCATTAATGCTTCTTTTTCCGTTTCAGCTATTTTCATTTCTTCCGTATACTCTTCAGCCATAAGTTTACCTGTATCAAATACATGATAGTGAAGCATATAATAAATGCCGAAGAAAATTGTTATATAAAACAGCCAGGTGAACCATGGGGGAATTTTACTATCGAGCTCTTTAATGCCATCGTACTCATGATCAAAAAGAATTTCCTTCTCGCGTTCGATGGGAGTAGATTTTGTTAGCATCTGTCGGACTTTTAATAATAGTGATGGCTTCTTTTCAACCTCAGTCTTTGGTTTTCCTTCAAAATAAATTATGCTTAAAAGTGATAAAACTATAATCGCCAACAAAACAAGTGCAATTATATCATAATAGTTTGGCGGAAAATCAGATTCGCCTTCTGCAAATGCATTTGAGAGAAATGAAAGGACGAATAAAATTAATGCTGAAAACCTGAAAAGATTCTTGTGGATATTTTTATAATTCATTTGGTCCACCTTGTAGATTTTTAAAATTCATTAACCCATTTTTTCCGGGTTTATCTTCTTTTAGAGGAAGCTCGCTCATTCTTTTAATATAATTTTTATCAACTCTGATAACCCAGATTATCATTCCGATAAAAAACAAGATGAATAAGACCATTGCACCAATTGCATAAAATTCAATACCATCAATTGATTGCAAAATATCTTTATACATATTAATTACCTGCCTGTCCGGTTATATCTGGATTCGTTTTTATGTCTGTCCCCAAACGCTGTAAATAAGCAATGAGTGCAATTATTTCCTTATTCGGTTCTGCTGCAACACCGCTGTTTTGTAAATCAATAGCAATCTTCTCAGCTTGCTTTTCCAATTCAGCATTTGCTATTTTTTCATAACCATCGGGATACGGAACGCCGATGCTTTTCATAACATTTATCTTAGATTCTGTCGAAGAAATATCAAGGTCGTTGGTTAGAAGCCAGGGATAAGCCGGCATCAAAGAGCCCGGTGACATACTGGATGGATTTTCCATATGCAGGTAGTGCCACAGATTCGGGTATTTGCTTCCAACACGATGCAAATCGGGTCCTGTTCGCTTTGAACCCCAAAGAAAAGGATGATCATAAACATATTCACCGGCTTTTGAATACTCTCCGTACCTTTCGGTTTCACTTCTGAATGGCCTTACCAACTGCGAGTGACAGCTATTGCAGGCTTCACGTATATAAATATCTCTGCCCTGCAATTCCAGAGGTGAATACGGCTTTACGGATGATATAGATGGAATATTAGATTTAACTAAAAATGTCGGGACAAATTCAACAAAGGTTCCAATAAGAATTAAAACCAAAGCCGCGAGTAGCATTGTTAGTGGTTTTCCTTCAAGCCAGCGATGGTAAGAACCTTTTCTTAACGGATCTTTAAACTTTGCGAGTGTCGGTGCTTCTGCTTGTTCTTCTTTAACAAAGGAACCTTGCTTAACTGTTTTAACTAAATTGTAAACCATTACGAGAACGCCAACATAGTAAAGCAAACCGCCGATCGTTCTGATTATATACATCGGGACAATTTGTAAAACTGTTTCCAGGAAATTAGGATACTGTAAAACACCAAGTGTAGTAAACTGTTTCCACATTAGAGATTGTGTCACTCCAGAAAACCACATTGAGAGTGCATAAAAGACAATTCCCAAAAAGCCAATCCAAAAATGGAAGTTCGCTAATTTTTTAGAATACAGTTTTGTGTTCCAGAGAATCGGGATAAGCCAATAAAGAATACCAAATGTCAAAAAACCATTCCAGCCAAGTGCCCCTACGTGAACGTGTGCAATAATCCAATCGGTAAAATGAGCAATCGCATTTACATTTTTTAGTGATAGAGTCGGACCTTCAAGTGTAGCCATACCATAAGCTGTTACGGCAACTACCATGAACTTTAGTATTGGGTTTTCACGCACTCTATCCCATGCTCCCCGGAGAGTAAGTAAACCGTTAATCATTCCTCCCCAGGATGGTGCAATGAGCATAATCGAAAAAACTGTACCGAGTGATTGTGCCCAATCGGGCAAGGCCGAGTAAAGAAGATGATGCGGACCTGCCCAAATGTAAATGAATACCAGTGTCCAAAAATGAACTATTGAAAGCTTGTAAGAGTATACCGGCCGGTTTGCAGCCTTTGGCAGGAAGTAATACATTAATCCGAGAAAAGGAGTAGTTAAGAAGAATGCTACTGCATTATGTCCGTACCACCACTGCACAAGTGCATCCTGGACTCCGGCATAAATAGGATAACTCTTTAGAAAGCTCACAGGAATTTCAATTGAATTCACTATATGAAGAACAGTTACAGTAATCCATGTAGCTATATAAAACCAGATTGCTACATACATATGCTTTTCGCGTCTCTTAATTATAGTTGCAAACATATTGATACCAAATGCAACCCAAACAAGAGCGATTGCAATATCAATAGGCCATTCGAGTTCCGCGTATTCTTTGCTGGTGGTGATTCCCAGAGGAAGAGTTATTGCCGCAGATACAATTATTAATTGCCAGCCCCAGAAATGAATGTTACTTAATAAATCGCTGAACATTCTTGCTTTGCATAACCGCTGAAGTGAATAGTAGACCCCCATAAATATAGCATTCCCCACAAAGGCAAAAATTACTGCATTTGTGTGCAGTGGTCTTATTCTGCCGAATGTTAAAAACGGAATATTGAAATTAAATACAGGTGCAAAAAGCTGGATAGCTAATAAGATTCCCACCAGCATTCCAACAAGTCCCCACAGTGTGGTAGCGAATGCAAATTTTCTGACAATTTCATTATCGTAACTAAATTTTTCCAATTCCATGTACCACTCCTTTATTTGGATCCAGAATTATTTTCTTCTTTATTATTTTCTTCTGTTTTGTTATCGAACAAAACCCTGATTGCGGGTGTGTGAGTATCTTTATACTGTCCGCTTTTAACTGAAATTAAAAATGCAATTAAAAAACCTGCAGCCACAAGCAGACTAACGCTTATTAATATTACAATTACTGAGATAATAGTCCCTTTCCGTCTTTATCTTTTTGTTTTATTTCACTCTGTTTGTCAATATGACGCTTATTCAAGTCCAGCCTTTTTCCAATCAAATTTGTTGATACGGTAGCAAACAAGACAACTGATATTGAACTGAGGGGCATTAATACAGCAGCAACAATTGGTGAAAGGACTCCCTGAATCGCAAAACTTATTCCTATAAGATTGTATAAAAATGATATGACAAAACTAATATAAATAATTTTAATTGCCGACTTTGAATAGCTTAAAAATTTTGGCAGTAGAACAAGATTTGATGCATCAAGAATTGCATCGCTGGCAGGAGAGAAATTGCCGATATCTTCAGTTACTGCAATTCCAACATCGCTCTGCTTTAAAGCTCCGGCATCGTTTAATCCATCTCCCAGCATCAATACTTTTTTATTTTCGGCCTGTTTCGATTCCACAAATTGAAGTTTGTCTTCAGGCGATTGGTTAAAGAGCAGATCATCATTACTTGAAAAGAATTTTAAAAGATTTACTTTTTCGCCTTCATTATCACCGGAAAGAAGAGATAAATTAAATTTTGAGGTCAGCCTTTTAATAACGTCTCCAATTCCTTCACGATAGGAATTTGCCACGGAAAAATAACCCAGTACCTCATTGTTTATTGATAGATAGACATTTGTTGTATAATTATTTTCTTCAGAAAACCTTGAGTTTATATTTTCATTAAAAGCTGAAACAACATAATCTTTTGAACCGACTTTTAATTCATTTCCATAGACAACACCGGAAATTCCCATCCCGGTTTGTTCATCAAACCTGGTAACCGGCAGAACTTCTTCTACTTCAAGAGATTTATAAATAATTTTACTTAATGGATGAATTGAGTTGCGGACTAAAGACTTTATCATTTTTTGCTGAAATGGACTGAGCAAATTTCCCGTAAAAATAATATCAGATTTCCCAAGCTTTGTGATGGTCCCTGTTTTATCAAAGACGATATGATCAACTTTTGCAAGTAATTCAATAACAGATGTGTTGCGCAGAAACAATTTGTTTCTTCCAAGAATTCTCATAACATTGCCTAATGTAAAGGGCGTTGAAAGTGCAAGTGCGCATGGGCAGGCAACTATCAGAACAGCGGTTAACACATTTAAAGCAATTGCTACAGAAGTCTGAAGCCAGAAAGCCGCAGCTACAAATGCAATTAACAAAATCACAAAAGTAAAATATTTGCTGACAACATTTGAGAAGTTTGTAAAGTAACTTTCTCCCGACTTGCCGGGATTATTGAATATTTCATTATTCCAGAGCTGTGTTAAATAGCTTTGTGAAACATCTTTGATTACTTCCAATTCAACGACACTTCCCAACTGCCGACCACCAGCATAAACAAGTTCTCCGGAAACTTTATCAAAAGGTTTTGATTCACCGGTAACAAAGCTATAATCGATTTTTCCATCACCGTTAAACAGAATTGAATCAGCCGGAATAATTTCATTTTTCCTGACAACAATTCTGTTTCCTACCATGAGTTTGCTAAGAGGAATTGATTTTTCCACCCCATCTTGTCCGTCAGAAGCCGGATCTGCCGATTTAATAGTTGCCGATAGTGGAAAGAATGACTTGTAATTACGTTCAAAATTTAGATACGAGTAAGTTTTTTCCTGCACTATTTTGCCAATCAGCAGAAAAAATATTAAACCGGTAAGTGAATCAAAATATCCGCTGCCGGTCTGGGTTAAAACTTCGTAAATACTTCTGGAGAATAATGCCAGAATCCCGAGCGAAATCGGAAAATCTATATTAATTATCTTTTTTCTTAATCCTTTAATCGCCGAACCAAAATATTCCCATCCCGAATAAAATAATACAGGAAGTGAAAGAAATAAGTTAAGATAAATGAAAAAGCTTTTTAAAAATGCATCTGAAACATCGATGCCTAAATATTCCGGAAAAGTCAGCAACATAATATTGACAAAACAAAATCCGGCAACACCTAACCGGTAATGAAGTCTTTGAGAGGTTTTATCCTCATCTTTCTTATCAACACTCTCCAAAAGAATTTGCGGCTCATAACCGATTGATGTAAGAAGCTTTACTAATTCTTTAAGGGAAATTTTGTTATGATTAAACGTTACGCTGACTTTCTTCTTAAGAAAATCTGTATTTGATTGGCTTACGGCATTATTTAGTTTGTACAAATTTTCCAAAAGCCAGATACATGAGCTGCAGTGCATCTGCGGGATGTAAAATGTTACCTTGCTGAAATTTTCGTCCTGAAAATCGAGCAGTTTTTGAGCGGTTGACAAATCATCTAAATAATCAAAGCGATTTCCCAATCCAAAATTGGGGGAAATTCCCGGAGAAGCTTCGAGGTTGTAGTAGTTACATAGTTTATTCTGATCCAGGATTTCAAAAACAGTTTTGCAGCCATTACAGCAGAAAAGTTTTTCATCAATTCTTATAGAATCATCATTACATTCGTCACCGCAGTGATAACAGATTAATGATTTTTCAATCTTTTTTTCAGCGTTCAATTCAGCTTGTTGGTTTTATAGCTAGAAGAATTAAAAAGAATCCGGTAGAATGGAATTACCAAAGACTTTGGGGACAAATATAAAGAGATTGATAAAATTAGAGAAGATTTATTTGTCTGAAATAAGTAATCCGATCAAATAATTAACTTGCTAAATATTTGGTTTGATAACCATTAAAATTACCGCAATCCAGGGAGTAATTGTAGCCACCGAGCCCCAAATGTCCCATTGTTTTGCTAATTTATAGTAATCGTCCCAGCTAAAATTTGATTCATCTTTTACAAGAGCAACAATTTTTTTCTGAATCGGAACGACCTTAATCATAAATGCTGCACCTGAGATAACATAGAGTATAATTGACCAGAAAATCCAGCTTGTTTCAATAAAATTATATTGAAGATGAGCAGCCGCACCTATTCCAAAAATTAAAAGAATAATCACCCCCGGCATAGTAAACAGTTTATCTGCTCTGATTATTCCTTCCCAGGCATTAACTAGCAACGGTCTGTCTTTTTTCTTTTCAGCATTAGCTTTCCAGAAAGGAGCAATTGTAATATTTCCTAAAAAAATAACCACGGCAATTACGTGTATTAATACTAAAATCAAATAAACCATGATATTCTTACAACTTTATTTAATTTGAAAGAAATTTATTAGCAGAAGATAAGATTTTAACACCAAAAATAAAAAATCCGACAGAAAAGCCGGATTTAAAATAAAAATTGGCGACTACCTACTCTCCCACGCACCTGCGCACGCAGTACCATCGGCGTTCTGGGTCTTAACTTCTCTGTTCGGAATGGGAAGAGGTGTATCACCCAGGCTATAGTCACCAAAAATTTAAATAAAAAATGAAGATTGAAAGAGATGAGCCAATAAATCAGAGCGTTCATATCTGTATATAAAAATTTATGGTTAAGCCTCACGACTTATTAGTACTGCTCGGCTAAATATGTTACCACACTTACACCTGCAGCCTATCAACCTTGTAATCTCCAAGGAGTCTTTAGTTCCGATTTGCATCGGAAGGGATACCTAATCTTGAAGCGTGCTTCGCGCTTAGATGCTTTCAGCGCTTATCACAACCGTACATAGCTACCCAGCAATGCCGCTGGCGCAACAACTGGTACACTAGAGGTACGTTCACTTCGGTCCTCTCGTACTAGAAGCGACCCTTCTCAAGTATCCTGCGCCCGCATAGGATAGGGACCGAACTGTCTCAC
>Ga0209536_100004882_pt1 | contig 21089 bp, 18 predicted proteins | sample DeeMarSeWOR28_12_FD_187461 | JGI IMG/M metagenome (GOLD analysis project Ga0209536, IMG submission 187461) | Marine sediment microbial communities from White Oak River estuary, North Carolina - WOR-2-8_12 (SPAdes) (version 2) | ecosystem: Environmental > Aquatic > Marine > Intertidal zone >... | reverse complement strand
TTCCGGGCGATCATCTCCACGAGCTTCGCGGACATCTTCAAGAGCAACTCGCTCAAGAACGGCTTGCTACCCGTCGAAGTGAGCCCCGAAGTCCACAAGCAGCTCATGCAGGCCGTGCAGCTCGACCGGTCGACGAAGATCACCATCGACCTCCCCACGCAGTCGGTCAAGGCGCTCGGCTCGCTAGAGGCCAACTTCCCGATCGACGAGTTCTCGAAATACTGCCTGCTCGAAGGCATCGACCAACTCGGCTATCTCCTCTCGTTCGACGAACAGATCACGAGCTATGAGCACCAGCGGACATAGCGGCTCGGGCCCCGTCGTAGAGGTCTACGACACGACGCTGCGTGACGGGACTCAGATGGAGGGGATGAGCTTGTCCTGCGACGACAAGTTGCGCATTGCGGAGCACCTGGACGCACTCGGCGTCGACTTCATCGAGGGGGGCTGGCCGGGATCGAACCCGAAGGACGTCGAGTTCTTCGAACGCGCCAGGGATGTCGACTGGAAGCACGTCACCATCGCCGCATTCGGCTCGACCTGTCGTGCAGAGCTCAGGGCCGAAGATGATCTCCAACTCCGTACCTTGTTGGATGCGGATACGCCGGTCTGTACCATCTTCGGCAAATCGTGGAACATGCACGTGACCGAGGTACTGAGGACCAGTCTCGACGAGAACCTTCGCATGGTCGAGGAGAGTGTCGCCTTTCTGCGCGCCAACGACCGCCGGGTCATCTACGATGCGGAGCACTTCTTCGACGGCTACAAGGCTGACGCCGAGTATGCCCTCGAGACACTTCGCGCTGCGGCACGCGGGGGCGCCGAGACCTTGGTCCTCTGCGATACCAACGGCGGCTCCATGCCCTGGGAGATCGAGGACATGGTGCATGCGGTGCGGCGCGCCCTACCCGACTCGCAGCTCGGCATTCACGCCCATAACGACGGAGAGTGCGGCGTGGCGAACTCCGTGATGGCCGTGCGAGCGGGAGCGCGCCACGTCCAGGGCACCATCAACGGTTACGGCGAACGATGTGGCAACGCGAACCTTTGCTCCATCCTCCCCGACGTGGAGCTCAAGCTCGGGCTCCAATGCGTGCCTGATGGAGGCCTCGAGAAGCTCTACGACTTGGCGCACTTCGTCGCGGAGATCGCGAACCTGAGCCCCGACGATCATGCGGCGTACGTCGGCCGTAGCGCCTTTGCGCACAAAGGCGGCGTTCATGTGTCCGCGATTCGCCGGCACCCGGAATCATACGAGCACGTCAATCCAAAGCGGGTCGGCAACGAATCACGCGTCGTGGTGAGCGAGCTTTCTGGGCGGAGCAACGTACTGAGTAAGGCCGAAGAGCTCGGACTCCAAGTCAGCGACGTGCATGGCGGACAGGTGCTCGAGAAGATCAAGGCTCTGGAGGCCAAGGGGTTCGCCTACGAAGCAGCCGAGGCGTCCGTCGCCCTCCTGATGGCTCGCCAGCAGCCGGATTACAAGCCGCCGTTCGAGGTGCTGCATTTCCAGGCAGGCGTCGGGCGGCGCGAGGGGGGCGGCATGTTCGCCGAGGCGACCGTGAAGGTTCGAATCGGTGACGAAGTCGTCCATACCGCCGGCGAAGGGAACGGGCCGGTGAGCGCGCTCGACTCGGCGCTCAGGAAGGCGCTCGAGCCCTTCTTTCCCGAGGTCGCAAACATCCAGCTCAGCGACTACAAGGTGCGAATCCTCGATGGACGCAGTGGCACGGGTGCCACGACCCGCGTCCTCATCGACAGTCAATCCCTCCACGACTCTTGGAGCACCGTCGGCGCCTCGAGCAACATCATCGAGGCATCATTGCAAGCGCTCATCGACAGTATCGAGTACGGGCTCACGCTGCAACGCGTGACCACGACAACGCAATCAGAGGCAACCGTCAGATGAAAGCAAAGATTACACTTCTGCCCGGCGATGGTATCGGCCCGGAAATCGTCGATGCAACGCGACAGGTGCTCGAGACCGTCGCCAGCAAGTCGGGGCACAGCTTTGCGTTCTCGACGCACCTCATCGGAGGCATTGCGATCGATGAGACGGGGGTACCGCTTCCCGATGACACGATCGTCGCCTGCCGTAGCGCGGATGCCGTCCTGTTGGGAGCCGTCGGCGGACCGAAATGGGACGACCCGACCGCAGACGTCCGTCCGGAGCAAGGCCTGCTCGGAATGCGCAAGGCGCTCAAGCTGTTCGCGAACGTGCGCCCGGTGAAGGTCTATCGCGGACTCGAAGCGGCTTCCCCGCTCAAGGCAGACCGGCTTCGCGGCGTCGACCTCGTCTTCATACGGGAGCTCACTGGAGGCATCTACTTCGGCCAACCAAAAGGCAAGGAGATGAGAAACGGACTCCGAACCGGCTTCGACACGATGGTGTACGACGAAAGTGAGATTCGTCGGATCGTTCAGCTCGCGTTTGACGTGGCACGAAAACGCCGCAAGCGCGTGACCTCCATCGACAAGGCGAACGTGCTGCAGGCGATGCAGGTGTGGCGCGAGGTTGCGACCGAGGTCGGCAAGGAGAACCCCGACGTTCATCTGGAGCATCAACTCGTCGACTCCGCAGCCATGCGGCTGGTCACCGACCCTGCATCGTTCGACGTGATCGTGAGTGGCAACATGTTCGGCGACATCCTTTCGGACGAAGGCGCGGTGCTGACCGGGTCACTCGGACTGCTGCCGAGTGCATCGCTCGGCGAGGGAAAGCTGGGCGTGTACGAGCCAATCCACGGATCCGCGCCCGATATCGCAGGCAGAGGAATCGCGAACCCACTCGGTACGATTCTCAGCGCCGCCATGCTACTTCGCCATAGCCTCGACCTCGACCAAGACGCGAAGGCCATCGAAGACGCCGTGCAAAAGGTGCTCGACAATGGGCTCCGCACGGCAGACCTCGGTGGAGGAAAGAGCGCTCTCACAACGACTCAGATGGCCCATGCCGTCATGGCCGCCATCGAAGGCGCCTGAGGAAAGGAACGCGATGCCACGCAAACGCGTCAGCAGGCTGTTCGACTTGAAGGAAGACGAACACGGAAGGAAGTACATGGAGGTTTACCTCGACGGCATCGCATTGTTGCGCTTGGTGCTGTCGAACAAGGGGACCGCCTTCAGTTACGAGGAGCGTCTGGCGCTTCGCCTCGAAGGGCTCTTGCCTCCGCAGTACAACACGCTCGAGCAGCAGATCGATCGCGTGTACGAGGGGTTCGTGCAGGCCCCGACGGACATCGACAAGTATCAATACCTGCGAGCGGTGCAAGAGCGGCAGGAGATATTGTTCTACGCTTTGCTCGAGAAGCATCTCGACGAGATGTTGCCGATCGTTTACACGCCAACGGTCGGTGCGGCGGTCCAGCAGTTCAGCGCTCTCTATCAGAACCCGCGCGGGCTCTCGTTCTCGCCGCTCAACATCGACCGAGCGGACCAGACTCTCGAGTGTTATCCGATGGAAGACGTGCGCATGATTGTGGCGACAGACTCGTCGGCCATCCTCGGGATCGGCGATCAGGGCTACGGCGGACTCGCAATTCCGATCGGCAAGATGGCGCTCTACACGGTCGCAGGCGGCGTCAGCCCGTTCCACACGATGCCGGTCGCGCTCGACGTGGGGACCGATCGAATGGATCTGATCAACGACGCGAACTATCTCGGCGTGCGCCAGAAGCGCCTTCGCGGCGAGGATTACTACAAGTTCCTGGACAATTTCGTGGACGCCGTCTGGAGTCGGTGGCCGGACGCCGTCATTCAGTGGGAAGACCTATCGAAGAGTGCGGCGTTCACGGTCCTCGAACGGTATCGGGACCGTGGACCGTCGTTCAACGATGACATTCAGGGAACGGGGGCCGTCGCGCTCTCGGGCATCCTCGCCGCGTGCCATCTCCGCAACGAAAGCCTCACCGACGAGGTGTTCGTGATTCATGGGGCGGGAGCCGGCGGCATTGGAGTCGCGTGGGCCATCCGAGAAGGGTTGGTACGCGCCGGGTTGAGCCGCGCGGAAGCGCAGAGCCGTGTGTTCGTGCTCGACTCGCGCGGCCTACTTCTGAAAGACCGCGACATGGAGCCGTACAAGCTGGAGTTCGCGCAGGAGCGCGCGGCCATCCGCGCTTGGGAGTTCGAGGGCGATACCCCCGACTTGGTCGAAACGATCAAAAACGCGGGGGCCACGGTGCTGCTTGGTCTGTCCGGCCAACCGGGCGCATTCGACGAACAGGTGGTTCGCCAGATGGCCGACAACCACAAGTGGCCGATCGTGTTCCCTCTCTCGAATCCCACGGCATCCGCCGAGGCGGAGCCCATCGACATTTTTCGTTGGACCGATGGGCAGGCGATCGTGGCGACGGGCAGTCCGTTCGAGCCCGTCATGATGGGCGGTGTCACCCACCCAATCGGCCAGGGCAACAACGCCTTCATCTTCCCTGGCCTCGGCTTCGGTGCGATCTTGAGCGATGCCAAGTCGATCACGGACAACATGGTGCTCGAAGCATCACAGGCACTCGCCGACTACAGCATCGAGAAGTATGTCGAGGGCGGGCTCATCTATCCGCCCGTCAGCGACCTCCAGGAAACGTCGATTCGCGTAGCGACGAGAGTCGTCGAGCAGGCGATCAAGGACGGCGTGGCGCGCCGGGAAAACATCCCGGACGACATCGAGGCCTTCGTGCGCGCACGCTTCTGGCACCCCACCTATCTCCCATTCGTCCGCGGCCACCTCGGCTAGGGACACGCAGCCGCCTCAAAACCCCACGGATGTCAGAAGGTTTCGCTGGCAACTGCGCACTTTTACCACGCACGGCTCCGGTCGGGCCGCTCGACCCGCCCCACCTCGTCAGGGAGGCATGGATCGGCGTAGACGTCGGCCCATTCGTCCCGTGCCCGGTAGTGTTCAAAACAGTCGAGGAACGCCGCGGAACGACGCGCGGGACTAGCACCGAGAGAAAGAAACCACGAGCTCGGCGTCCAGAGCCGTTCGACGAGTGGCTCGATGGATTCCAGCCCGGCGTGTCTTCTGAACGTAGACCATCGATAATCGCCGGCGCTTCGACTCACGCCCGCTCTAACCGGGTTGAGCTCCACGTAGGCGGTCGTGATCGCCATCCGTTCCTCCGTTCTGATCGGGATGCTTTTGAATCGCTCCTCGAATAGCTTGCCGCTAGAGCGCCTCCGACGATTTCGAAACTGCGCATAGGATTGCGCTGCGGAGCCTACACACTTGGAGAGCTGCTCGTGGGTGGGTGGCGTCACCATGAGGTGGAGGTGGTTGGTCATCTGTACCGCGGTATGCACTGCGACTCCGTGCCGCCGGCTCGCCTGACAGAGTCGAAGCAGAAAGAACCGATAGTCCGTGGGATACGAAAACAAGCGTCGCCGATTGTTGCCGCGGAGAACGACGTGATGAGGATGGTTTGGAACCACCACGAGTGCTCTGGGTGTCCTAGGCATGCTCGTGTTCTCGGTCTCGGCGCGCGGTAGTTGCGGATTTGCGCACCTTTGTGTGCAAGTGCCGGTTGACATTGCATTTTCGGAGGGTGAGCATGTCCCGATGAAGATCGCGGTCGCGCTGTTCGAGGGGGTCACGGCTCTGGATGCAGTGGGGCCCTACGAGGTTCTTCAGCGGCTTCCAGGCGCAGAGGTCGTCTTCGTCGGGCACTCCAAGGGCGAGGTGCGGACCGACAATGGGTTCCTCGGTCTCACGGTGGACCGGACGTTCGACGAGTTGGCCAATCCCGAAATCATCATCGTTCCCGGGGGGGTCGGCACGCGCGCGCTGATTGACGACTCCGCCATTCTCGACTGGATACGAAAAGCGCACGAGACTACGCAGTTCACGACGTCGGTTTGCACTGGCTCCCTTTTGCTCGCGGCGGCGGGGCTTCTTCGAGGACGTGCCGCGGCCACGCACTTCGCTGCCCGCCACTTGCTCACGAAGTACGGAGCCACACCATCTGAAGACCGTGTGGTGTTCGAAGGGAAGATCATCACGGCAGCGGGAGTATCGAGCGGAATCGACATGGCGCTACACCTCGCCGAACGCGTGGCTGACGCTACGACCGCGGAGGCCCTGCAGCTGATGATTGAATACGACCCGCAGCCACCCTTTGACGCGGGCGCCTTGACGAAGGTCGACGCCGCCGTGCTAGCCCGGGTGCAGGAGCTCGCCAAAGACAAGAACTGAGCACGCGCAACGCTAGAACGCGCGTTACAGCCAGCAAGCTCCGGAAAGGAAACGTGTTTCGGGGGGGCTGCGTGTCCCTAGGAGAGAGCGCCGCCGTCGGCCCTGATTTCCGTGCCGTTGATGTAGCGGGCGTCGTCTGAGGCCAAGAACGCGATGACGGAGGCCGCGTGCTTGGGCTTGGCGAATCCCACGAAGGGCATGGCGCCCTTGAGGAGCTCCATGTCGGCGCCTTCCGGAGCTTTGAAGTCACCATGCAGCGACGTCGCAATGCCGCCGGGGACGACACAGTTCGCGCGCAGCCCCTGCTTGACGTACTCCTGATAGAGCGCTCGGGTCATCGAGAGGATTCCTCCCTTCGACGCCGCATACGCACTCATCCAGGGATGACTGCCGAGCGCAGAAGTGCTCGAACAGTTCACGAGCGCGCTGAACCGGTTCTTCAAGAGATGCGGCAGAGCAGCGTGGTTCACGTAGAACGTGCCATTCAGATTGATGTCGATGATCTGATGCCACTGCTCGAAGGTCATCTCGTGGGTGTGATACGTGCGAAGGATGCCAGCGCAGTGAATCAGGGTGTCGAAGCCCCCCATGTCCTGTGCGGCTTGGTCGATCACCTTTTTCACACCCTCGCCATCGGTCACGTTGCACTCGTAGGTCCACGCTTTCACGCCCTGCGCCTCCACGAGCTGCTTGGTCGTCGCGAGCCCCTCCGCATTGATGTCGATGAGCGCGCAGTTGCCACCCTCTTCGGCGATACGCAGCGCCGTAGCCTGGCCAATACCTGCTGCCGCACCCGTGATCACAACATTCTTTCCTTCAAACCTTTTCATTCTGCTTCTCGCTCTTCATGTGGTCGTCTAGTATCCGTGGAGCTCCGCCCAGCGTCGACGATGTCGCGAAGGCTTCCCGAAAGTCATGTAAGCGGCGTGGGCGCGCTTCATGTAAAACCCGATATCGTGCTCGTCGGTTACTCCGATTCCGCCGTGCATCTGGATCGCTTCTTTGGCTGCGTGGAGGAAGGTTTCGGAAGCTAGCGCTTTTGCGAGGGTACTCAGCCGCGGAACCTCATCGGGCGACTCGTCGATCGCACGTGCCGCCGCAAGCACGGCAGAGCGCGTGAGAGCGATCTCGGTGAATACCGACACTGCGCGGTGCTGCAGCGCTTGGAACGACCCGATCGGAACGCCAAACTGCTCGCGCTCTTTGAGGTACCTGATCGTGGTGTCGAACGCCTGCTCGGAGGCACCGAGCATCTGAGCCGCAACGCCGACCCGAGCCCGATCGAGGACGCGGTCGAGCAGCCACCCAGCACCATCGGGCTCCCCGACGATTGCCTCTTGGCCAACGCTCACCCCGTCGAGCTCGACGATCGCAGCGCCCATGCCGTCTATTCGGTGCTGGCGGGCAATCGTGACGCCGGGCTGATTGGGGTCGATCAGGTACAGCGACGAACGCACGCCGTCGCCCGCGGCTTCTGGAGTCGCTGCCGAAACGAGAATCGCATCCGCCACATGCGCATCGAGAGCTTGGACTTTCTCCCCAGTGAGCTCGACGCGATCGCCGACCCGGTGACTGATGGTCTTCAAGCTCCACTGATCGTCGTGGCTGCCCTGCTCTTCATGAGCAAGCGCGATGATCTTCTCGCCAGACGCAACGCCTGGGAGCCACCGCCTCTTCTGCTCCTCAGTGCCACCGAGCAATAGCGCCTGTGTGCCTAACAGAAGCGTGGAGACGAACGGTTCGGGCATCAACTCGCGCCCGCTCTGCTCGAGGACGACGCAGAGGTCGAAGAAGCCGAGCCCGAGACCGCCGTATTCTTCGGGAATCTGCAGCCCGAGCCAACCGAGCTCTGCCATCTCCCCCCAAACCTCGCGGGAGAAACCGACCGGGTCTTTGGAATCGCGGAAAGTGCGAATGCGCCCTGCAGGCGCCCGCTCCCGGATGAACTCGTGGGCGGTCTTCGCGAGCATCTTTTGCTCGTCGTTCAGAAGCAGCAACGGTGCACGGTGACCGCTCATGACTTCCCCTCGGGCAATCCGAGCACTCGTTTCGAGATGATGTTCTTCTGAATCTCGGAAGACCCGCCTTCGATCGTGGCGGCCCGCGACCGCAGCCAGTCGCGGGTATACTGAAGGTCGTCCTCTTCGAAGCCGGGGCCCTCCCAGCCGAGACCCTGAATGCCGGCAACCTTCATGCCGATCTCGAAGCGCATCTGCTTGAGCTCGGTCCCCACGATCTTCGTGATCGACCCTTCCGGGCCTGGCGTGCCGCTCTCTGCACTCTGCTGAATGCGAGCCAAGGTGAGGTGGAACGCTTCTTCGAGCATGCCAAGCTGGGCGATCTCGTCGCGCAGCAGTGGGTCCGGAATCGGGCCCTCGACGATGCCGAGGTGTTTCCGCGCGCGGGCGACAACCTCTCGCTGAGCAGAACCGGGCTGGCGCGCGATGGAGCGACCGATCGAAGACCGCTCGTGCCCGAGAATGGCCTTTGCGATCGTCCAGCCCTCGTTCTCCCTGCCAAGCAGGTTCTCGACCGGAACCCGCACGTCATCGAAAAAAGTCTCGCAGAACGGAGAGTAGCCACTGATGAGGTCGATCCGCCGTACCGTGATTCCAGGCGTAGCCAGATCGGCCATGATCACCGAAATCCCCATCTGCTTCTTCGGCGCCTTCGGATCGGTGCGAGTGAGGCAGTAGATCCAATCGCTGAGATTCGCGTGGGACGTCCAGATCTTCTGGCCGTTCAGAACGAACGAATCACCGTCCCGTTCGGCCTTGAGCTGCAAGTTCGCCAAGTCGGAGCCCGCGTTGGGCTCCGAATACCCTTGGCACCACCGGATCTCGCCACGGGCGATTTGCGGGAGATGCCTCGCGCGTTGCTCGTCTGTCCCATGCTGAAGCAAGACCGGGCCAAACATGCAGAGCCCTTGCCCCGCGATCGGACGCGGCACGCCAATGGCCTTCATCTCGGTGTGGATGATGTCTTCCGCTTGGCGGCTCAGCCCGCCGCCCCCGTACTCCACGGGCCAACTGGGCGCCGTCCAGTTCTTCTCGATGCCGCGATCTCTCCATCGGAGCACATCTGGGTCGGTCTCCTCGCACTTCTGGCCTCCCCAATAGCCCTCGAAGGGACCGCTGCCGCTCGTGCCCCATAGTGCCTTCGGCGCGTTCTCGCGCACCCAGGCGCGGGCCTCTTCACGGAATTCGTCGAGCTCGTTCATGCGCTCACTCCGCCGCGCCGGCCTTCTTCATGTCGAGGGCGACGTCTTCGATCATGTCTTCCTGTCCGCCAACGGTCTTCATTCGACCGAGCTCGACGAGGATGTCGGTCGACTTCAGGCCGTACTTCTCAGCAGCCCGTTTCGCGTGCAACAGAAAAGACGAGTAGACGCCGGCATAACCGAGCGTCAGCGAGTCGCGGTCGGCCCGCACCTTGTGCGTCATCAGTGGGTATACGATGTCTTCCGCGACATCCATAAGCTTCCACATGTCGATCCCGGTCTCGACCCCCATGCGATGCAGCACGGCGACGAACACCTCGAGAGGCGTGTTCCCTGCCCCAGCCCCCATGCCCGCGACCGAGCCATCGATTCTGGCGGCGCCGGCCTCTATCGCCGCCAGTGAGTTCGCGATGCCCATGTGAAGGTTGTGATGACCGTGGAAACCCACCTCGACGTCGTCGTTCAGCTTCTCCCGGAGCAGACCGACGCGCGCCGTCACGTGGTCAGGAAGCATGTAGCCCGCGGAGTCGGTGACGTAGAGGCAGTTCGCGCCGTACCCTTGCATGAGCTGCGCCTGCTCCAGGATCTCCTCCGGCGAAATCATGTGCGCCATCATCAGGAAGCCGACGGTGTCCATGCCCATCTTGGCACCAAGCCCGATGTGTTGCTCCGAGACGTCGGCCTCCGTGCAGTGCGTCGCGACCCGAATGGTGGTCACACCGCAATCATGCGCCATACGCAAGTGATCGACCGTGCCGATGCCGGGAAGAAGCAGCGCCGAGATCTTGGCCCTCTTCATCCGCGGAACGACCGCACGAAGGTACTCCTCGTCCGTCGCGGCCGGGAATCCGTAGTTGACCGATGCGCCTCCGAGTCCGTCGCCATGAGTGACTTCGATGAGCGGCACCCCTGCATCGTCGAGGGCGGTCGCCACCTGAACCATCTGTTCGGTCGTGAGCTGATGTCGCTGCGGATGCATTCCATCGCGCAGGCTCATGTCGTGAAGCGTGACCGTCTTTCCTTCGAGATTCATGCTGCCTCCGCGCGCTGGATTTCCTCGGCGATGAGCTCGGCCGTGCGGAGCCCTGCCGCCGTCATGATGTCCAGGTTGCCAGCGTACTTCGGTAGGAAGTCCCCGAGGCCCTCCACCTCCATGAAGAAGGAAACGCGGTTGCCATCGAACACGGGGCCGTTCTTGAGCGTGTATCCCGGGACGTACTTTTGTACCTCTGCGATCATCCGCTGAGCGGAGTCGATGATCTCTTGCTCCTTCGGCGGATCTACCGTGAGACAGTGGATCGTGTCGCGCATGATCAGTGGCGGCTCGGCAGGATTGATGATGATGATGGCCTTGCCGCGCTTCGCGCCTCCCACGATCTCGACTCCCTTGGCGGTGGTCCGCGTGAACTCGTCGATGTTCTTTCGGGTGCCAGGACCCGCCGAACGCGACGATACGGTCGCAATGATCTCGCCGTACGCCACTGGCTGGACACGACTGACCGCGGCGACCATTGGAATCGTCGCCTGCCCACCACAGGTCACCATGTTCACATTCTGCTCTTGGCGACCCACCATCTCGTCGAGATTCACAGGCGGCACACAGAAAGGACCGATGGCTGCGGGCGTCAGATCCACCATCTTGACGCCGTGCCTCGCCATGACTTCGTTGTTGGCCTCGTGCACGTAGGCGCTGGTCGCATCCCAGGCGAGCTGTATCTTGTCGGCTTCGATGTGAGGCTCGAGCCCCGCGACGCCGTCGGACGTCGTCTTGAGGCCGAGCTCCTTCGCGCGCCTGAGTCCCTCCGACTCGGGATCGATCCCCACCATCCACACCGGCTCGATGATCTCGCTTCGAAGCGCCTTGTAAAGCAGGTCGGTCCCGATGTTCCCGGATCCGATGATCGCTGCCTTCACTTTCGTCGCCATCTGTTCCTACTTCCTAGGTGAACCGCACAGCAGCGGTCCCAATGCCGTCGACCTCGAGACGCATCTCGTCGCCGGCCACCACCGGCTCGAGAGGCACCAAGGAGCCCGAGAGGACCACATCGCCCGCATTCAGGGTGATGCCGAACTTCGACAAGGTGTTGGCCAGCCAGCTCACGCAATTGAGCGGCGATTCGAGCGCGGCCGAACCGAACCCCTCGCTCAGGGGCTGGCCGTTCTTGTAGACACGCATCCGAAGGCTCGGGAAATCGAGACCCGAAGGATCGGCATGCTCATCGCCCAGCACGAAAAGACCACAGCTCGCGTTGTCGGCGACGGTATCCTGAATCTTCACTTTCCAATCCCGAATCCGGCTGTCGACGACCTCGAAGCAGGCCATGACGTATTCCGTGGCGTCGAGGACATCGGCGTTCGTGACGCCGGGGCCACTGAGGCCCTTCTTGAGCTTGAAGGCGATCTCACCCTCGGCGCGAGGCTGAATGAGCTGCTCACTAATCGGCATCGGCCCGCCGTTCGGATACAACATCCGATCGGTGAGATAGCCAAAGTCCGGCTGAAAAACGCCGAGCATCTGCTGCACCGCGAGGCTGGTCACGCCGATCTTCTTGCCGATGATCCGCTCGCCGTCTTCCTCGATGCGCCGTTGCACCATTCGAAGCGAGACGTGATACGCGTCTTCGATGGTGATCTCGGGCCAACGCTCGGTAAGGGGCGTTATCGTCCGGCGCGCGCGCAAAGCATCGTAAAGCTCGTCCCCGAGCTCCTCGATCTTTTGTCTCCGCGCCACATCATCCATGCCTTTTAGATGAAGAAGTCCGTGTTCTTCTGGCCGAAGATGACGCCACCCATGTTGGCCGCCGGCCCGTCCGGACCGTTGGCGTGGTGCAGTCGGATCGCATGGGTATCTTGGAAGTGGCGATTGATCGGGTGGTCCTCGAACGCCGCGCGTGCGCCGCATGCCACGAAGAGCTGCTCGACCACCTCGGTCGCGACACGAACCGCGCGTGCGGAGTCGTTCCGGAAGTGCACACGTCGTTCGAGCGGGATCTTTTCGCCTGCCTCGAGGTACCCGAACATCTCGCTGAAGTTGCGGCGCAGCGTGAGCACCTCGCGATCGAGCGCGGCTGTGGCCTCAGCCGCAACCATGCTGTTCGTGAAGGAGTCCTTCGCCTTGCCGCCCGTGGCCTGAGAGACCTTGGACTTCATGAAATCGACGTAGTCGTCGAGGGCCCCAAACGCAGCGCCGACGGCCGGGGTCGATACGGAGCGTACGTGAATCTGGCCGAACGGATACCTGTAGACGGGCGATGGGTTGACCGCGTTACCCGGGTTTTCCTGCCGGAAGCCGTCGGAGAATTTGTGCATTCGATGATCCGGTACGAAGGCCCCATCGACGATGATGTCCTTGCTCCCAGAGCCGCGAAGCCCCGAGGTGTACCAGTTGTCGACGATCTCGTAGTCGGACCGTGGGACGAGGAAGGTACGCATGTCTGGCGGCTGACCTTCCTCGGTCGGCACGAAGCCGCCCAGGAACACCCACTCGCAATGATCGCAGCCGCTCGAGAACGACCATCGGCCGCTGAGCTTGACTCCACCGTCGACCCATTCGGTCTCCGCGACCGGCATGTACGAAGACGAAATGAGCGTCTTGGGGTCCTTTGCCCAGACTTCGTCCTGCGCCTTCGGATCGAAAAGCGCGAGCTGCCACGAGTGGACGCTGAGAACACCGTAGACCCACGCGCTGGATGCGCAGCCCCGGCCGAGCTCGAGCTGCAAATCGAAGATGGTCGATGGATCCATCTCGTATCCGCCAAAACGCTTCGGCTGCACGACTTTGAAGAAGCCGAGGCGGTGGAAGTCTTCGATGGTCTCGTTGGGCAAGGAGCGAAGGTCCGAGGTGTTGCGGGCGCGCTCCCTGAGGGTCGGGGCCAAATGGCGTGCGCGCGCTATCAGCTCTTCGCGAGTCGGGATGGCGCTCTGATCTCCGTCCATTTTCGTGTCTCCGGAAACTCTGGGCTCAACAGCCAGAGGGGTTGGATAGGTCATGCATTCACCGCTTTACTTATTGTAACCCACAGGCCATAAACTAGAACGTGTTCTAGCCTACGGATTCGGGCATGTCCAGTCGACTCGTGCAAGCATAGAGCCCGGCCCAGGCCCCCGAAAGGACGGAATTTCATGCCGATACCGAAAGGCCTCAGAGCCATCGACCTGATGATGAACATCCCGGACGGCGACCCCACGGCCTGGTACGAGTTCATCAAGCCCCTGCTGCTCGACGAGGAGAGCCGGCAGGTCTTCAAGATGCCGGCTCAGTACATGTTCAAGGACATCCCCGAAATCGGCGAGCAGAAGGACTATGTCCAGTACGCGATGGACGAGATGGACAAATGGGGCATCGAGCGGGCCATGCTGGGGATCTCCGGGCCGAACTCCACGAACCTGGAGGCCTGCAAGACGCACCCGGACCGCTTCTTCCCCTCCTATGGCGCCAATCCCAACAATGGGATGGCCGAAGTTCGGAAGATCCGCGAGCTCCACGAAAAGCATGGCCTCAAGGCCGTCACCGGCTTTCCGTCGGGCCTTTGTCCCCAGGTGCCCATCAACGACAAAAAGTACTACCCGATCTACGCGACCTGCGTTGACCTGGACATCCCGATCTGTCTCTGCGTCGGGGTCCCCGGCCCACGGATTCCGATGGAGCCGCAGAAGGTCGAGCACATCGACGAAGTCTGCTGGTTTTTCCCCGAGCTCAAGCTGGTGATGCGCCACGGAGGCGAGCCTTGGGTCGACCTGGCGGTGAAGCTGATGCTCAAGTACCCGAACCTCTATTACAGCACGAGCGCATTCGCGCCGAAGCACTACCCGAAAGCGATCATCCACTACGCCAACACCAGGGGCGCCGACAAGATCATGTACGCCGGCTACTTTCCGATGGGGCTGTCGCTCGAACGCATCTTCACGGAGATGCAGAACCTGCCCCTCAAGGACGAGGTTTGGCCGAAGTTCCTCCGCGACAACGCGAGGCGCGTCTTCAAATTGGACTAGTGCCGAATCAGAAACGCCTGGAACGGGTACCTGAGAAAATCGGGCGGAACGAGCTTCTTCGTGGCCTCTTCGACTCGGAAGCGTTTTCCGAGCGCCGGCTGCAGCATGAAGTCGCGCGCATGCGTGGTGAAGAGCAGCTCACCTCGGCGGTCGAGGCTTCGCATCGCATGCTCTAAAAGCGCCTCATGGTCCTTGTGGATGTTGAAGGCTCCCTTGCTCATCTTCGAGCGAGAGAACGTCGGCGGGTTGATGAAAATCCAATCGAAGCTGTCGCGGTTCTTCGCAATCCATCGAGTTGCATCGTCACGGACGAAGCGATGCTTCGATGGATCGAGTCCGTTGATTTCGTAGTTCCTCTTGCCCCAATCGAGGTACGTGTTCGACAAATCGACGCTCGTGGTCTGCTTGGCGCCGCCCACCGCGGCCGCAACGCTGACGGAGCAGGTGTATGCAAAGAGGTTGAGCATACGCCGGCCTTCGCAGCGCTCGGCGGCATAGGCGCGAACGAGGCGATGATCGAGAAAGAGGCCGGTGTCGATTCGGTCTTCCAGGTTCACGATGAAGCGAAGGTCGCCTTCGCTGACGACCAGCTCGGACTCTCGTTCCGCGATTCGTGCATACTGATCGCCCGGCTCCTGCTTCCGTCGCACTTTGACGACCAGGTCCGCGGCTTCGATACCGAGCGCCTCCGGAAGTGTCAGGAGCACGTCCTGGACGCGCTGCTTGGCCTTGTCATCCTGGGCGTCGCGCTCTTTTTGAAACACGTGAACGATCGCTTTGGTCGGATACTGGTCGACGGCGACGTTGTACTCGGGGATATCGGCGTCGTAGACACGGTAGCACTGCACTCCGTTCCGCTTAGCCCAGCGACTCCATTTCTTCTGGTTCTTCTTGACTCGATTGGCGAACATCAGCGCCTTTTCGCTCGGCTTTCGCCATGCGGGCCCCTTCGATGACTCTCCTGCCGCGGCTCCACGGATCGGGATTTCGGCGAGTCGACACTCGATGGCGCCATTGTAGAGCACATGGCGGCGAGTGGGCTTGAGGCCGAGGTCCTTGATGTTGGCGGGCGTCGCGAAAACATACGCCGTCCACCCGTCGAACGCCCGCTTCAAGACATCGCCGAGCCCCTGGTAGAAGAGGAACATCGTGCCTTCGTCACCGAGCCGCTGGCCGTAGGGGGGATTGCAGACGACGATGCCTCGCTCCTCCGGCTTTTTGGCATCCGAGAGATCTCGGAGTGCCAACGAGACGTGTTGCTCTACACCTGCCACCGCAAGGTTCTCTCGGGCGCTCGACAGTGCGACTTCCGACACATCGAGTCCGAAGATGGGCGCGGGGCATTCGACTTTCCGTGAAGCTCGTGCGTCCGCGCGCTCGCTTTCGAACGCCGCCGCATCGTGCTGCAACCAACTTTCGAAGCCGAAGCGACCGCGCAACAATCCTGGCGCACAATTCGTCGCCATCAGGGCGGCCTCGACCAGAAACGTCCCCGAACCGCAGGTGGGGTCCATCAGTGGAGTTCCTTGGCGCGCGGCCTCCGGCCATTGCGCGAGATACAGAATCGCCGCGGCGAGATTTTCTTTGAGCGGTGCCTTTCCGCCCGACCGCCGATACCCGCGTCGATGGAGCGCGTCGCCCGAAAAGTCGAGCGCGAGCTCGTGGTGCCGCTCCCCGACGTGCAGATGAAAGCGAAGCGCCGGCTCCCTCTTGTCGACACTGGGTCGCTCACCGGAGTGCTCGCGAAATGCATCGACGATGGCATCCTTCGCGCGCTGCACCCAGTAGTGCGAAGGGAAAGTGCTGCGCGGCGCCTGCGAGCTGCCGATGGCAAAGGTCTTCGACGGCTCGAAATGCCTCCACCATTCGACCTCCGCAAGCGCTCCGTAGAGCGCGGTGTCGTCGTCCGCGTCGATCTCGACGATCGGCAGCAGGACTCGGGATGCGACGCGCGACCAAAGACAGATCCGATAACCTTCTTGGAGGGTACCACGCGCATGCACTGCAGTCGGTCGGATCTCCGTCACCTCGACATCCAGGGCGCGGAGCTCCCCGGCCAGGACCTCCTCGCAGCCCCTGGGGCAAGGAAGCACCCACCGAAATCTTTGCTGCTCCGAGATGGCGACCGCCTACGCCGCTAGGAGCAGCTGTGTCGCTTTGTCCGTGTCGGCAAGGACCTGAGCCGCATCGTGAAGGCCACCAGCCCAGCCGACGAAGGAGGCAAACCACACGTTTTGGAGGATCGACGCGATGGTTCGCTCCTTTTCGTCCGCGTCACCGCCCCATTCGGCAATGTCGTCCGCCGCCTCGCCTCGAATCGCCGCCATCACCAGTGCAGTGATCAGCGCGTGAAAGCTGGCGACGCGCTCCGTGATGTTCGGATCACCAGACGCGAGGGAGCGCACCAACGCCTTCGCTAGATTCGGACGACGGAGCAGTCCCTTGGTCAGAGCGGTGAACACGAACTGAATCCGCTCGATCTGGTCGTCACCCGGAACCGGCTTTTTGCCAATCTTCGCGAGAAGCTTCTCGCTCTCTTGCTCGAGCGCCGCGATGAGAATCTCCTCTTTGCTCGCGAAGCGCTTGTACACCGTACCGAGCGCAACCTGTGCCGTCGCTGCAACGTCTCGCAACCGCACGGCTTGGTAGCCGTCTCGCTCGGCGAGCGCGACAGCAGTATCCACGATGCGCTTGGCCCTATCATCCATGGTCAGTATCCGACCTCTGCCTGGGGCATGTAGAACTTCTGGTACCATCTCCGAAGGCCTCCGACGTCACCATCGCCGTCGCAGAGAATCGGCCGTGTCCGGTACTTCTTGTTTTCCCAGATCGCGATGTCCTCCTTGAAACCGGTGATGATGTTGTTGCGGTATCCCTCCAGAAACTCTTCCTTGCCTTCTTTCACGTTCGAAATGTCGATCATCGCCCCGATGCGAACGTGGACTTTGTTCTCGTCGATGGGGGTGTGGCACAGAAGCATGATGTTCGGCAGCACGCTCTCCATCTCGGTGAGCATGTAACCGGGCCCATAGTAGGTGGATTGCAGCTCGAAGTGGTCCTCGCCACCCCCGCGTGGATATGCAACGCCCTTCACGCGCTGAATGCCGATGTGGTCCCTGAACTCGTTGCCGAACTCGTTGGCCCAGGTGCCGTGCACCGGTCCAAAGTGCCCCTTGTCGGCGAGATTCTCGACGATCTCTTTGGGGTGAGTCTTGATTTCGATGAGCGCGGAGCCCCAGTCGGTCCACGCGTCGGTCCCATGCTCCGGGATGTCGGGGATCTCCCAGGTGGGCTCCTCGCCGTCGGCGTGCGCGTTCCAGATGAAGATCAGTCCGTTGTGCTCTTGGACCGGATTGTTCTTCACGCAGGCACGTGGCGGAATCCGCTTGGCGTACGGGACTTCGATGCACCTGCCCGTTTCATCGAAACGCCAGGCGTGGAACGGGCAGGCGATGGACTCGCCTACGACCCTGCCTCCATGGCCTAGATGTGCACCGAGATGAGGGCAAAACGCGTCGTGTACGACGGCCTTACCACTCTCGCTGCGATAAAGGACCATCTCGCGGCCAAAGTATCTGATCGGTTTGACGTCGCCGGAAGCTAGCTCTTTCGAGACTCCGATGACGAACCAACCACGTGGGTAGCCAGGAAAAAGCTCGCGTTCTTCTTCGTATCCTTCTGACATCGGTTCCTTCGACTGGTGATCTCTCGCCTACCCGTTCCCGCTGGCTTGTTGGCGGGCAATTTCCTCGGCCCATTTGTAGTCCGGTTTTCCACTGGGCATCCGGGAAACCGTTTCCGTGATCGTGATTTGACGAGGGATCTTGTAGCCCGCGACGTGCTCGCGGCAGTGGGCCTGCACCTCCGCGAGTGATAACTGCTTGTTGCCGCGCGTGTTGAAGACCGCGGCCACTTTGGATCCGAACCGTGGGTCCGGCACGGCAACGACGAGCGCGTCGATGATCTCGGGATGCGCCTTCAGTGCCTCCTCCACCTCCTCGGGAAACACCTTTTCACCACCCGTGTTGATGCACTTGCTGCCACGACCGAGAAAGGTGATGCGTCCGTCGGACTCGACGGTCGCGAAGTCGCCCGGCACGACCCACCGGCGACCGTTGATCTCCCTGAACCGCTCTGCAGTCTTCTCCGGGTCCTTGTAATAGCCGAGCGGCAGCCTTCCGGAGCGCGCCACGAGACCAATGCGACCGGAGCCCGGCTCGATCGGAGCTCCGTCCTCGTCGAGCACGGTGACCTCGTCTCCCATGTAGAATGATGGACGACCCTCGTGGCTTTCCTCGTCACCGGCGGCACGACCGAGATCACCCGACTCGCTAGTGCCGAAGCTGTTGATCACCATGACTTCCGGAAGGAGCTCCTCGATTTCCGCTTGGACGCTTCCGGATAGAATCGCGCCTGCGGAGGCGATCACGCTGAGGTTCGACATGTCGTAGTCGCCTTGCTTGAGCTCCTCGACCAGGGGAATGGCCATCGCGTCGCCAACCAGTGACATCGTAGAGACTTCCTCTTCGGCGATCAGCGAAAGAATCCTCTTGGCATCGAAGCTCGGGCCATTCTGGAGGACGAGCTTTCCGCCCGTGAGGTGGCAGATCCACTGCGTCCATTGCGCGGCCCCGTGAATGAACGGTGCACACGGCAGCATGGTCACCGTGTACCAGCCCTCCGTGGCTTGTTCGACGAGCTGCTCGGGTGACTCGACTGGGTCGCCCCCAGGAGAGCCTCCCTGCAAACCGGTGAAGAAGAGGTCCTCGTGGCGCCACATGACACCCTTGGGCATTCCAGTCGTTCCGCCCGTGTAAATGATGTAGAGGTCGTCGCCGGACCTCGGACCGAAGCCGCGTTCCTCGGAACCCTGGGCGATCGCGGTCTCGTACTCGATCGACTCTTGGTCGGAAGTCGCATCCGAGCCATCCTCGATGACGATGAGCGGCCTCAGCGGCGGCAGGCCCGCGTTGGCTTCGTTGATGACGGGAATGAAGCGCCGCTGCGTGATCATGCCCTTCAAGTCGGCGTTGTCGATCATGTAGCGAACTTCAGGCCCGACGAAACGGTAGTTCACGTTGATGCCAACGGCGCGGATCTTGAACAACGCGAGAATTGCTTCGACGAACTCGTGGCCGTTGAAGAGGTGCAGACCTACGTGGTCGCCCGCACCGATGCCCTGGGACTCGAGATAGTGCGCGAGTCGATTCGCACGCTTGTCGAGCTCGGCATAGGTGTAGTGCACGTCGCCAGAGGCAAGCGCGACGTTGTCTGGTACCGCGTCAGCAATGGCCTCATAGAGATCTGCAAGGTTGTACTCCATCGCTTCTCCTGCTCAGCGCTCCGAGCTCACGATCCACATGGCGAAGAATTGAGAGCCGCCTCCATATGCGTGTCCGAGCGCGACCTTGGCGCCGTCGACTTGATGTCGCTCCGCGGTTCCGCGCACTTGGCGAGCGGCTTCCGCAAAACGGAGCATACCGCTCGCCCCGATGGGATTCGTACACATGACACCACCCGACATGTTCCACGGCATCTCGCTACCGAGCTTCGTCTTGCCCTCCATGGTCATCTTCCACCCCTCGCCCTCTTCGGCGAAGCCGAGGTTCTCGAGCCACATTGGCTCGAACCAGGAGAACGGAACGTAGACCTCGGCGCAGTCGATATCCTTCGATGGATTCGTGATCCCCGCCTGGTCGTAGACGTCCTTGGCGCAGAGCCGGCCGGCTGCCGGGTTCACTTGATCGCGACCCGCAAAGAAGGTCCGCTCGGTGCGTACCGAAGTCCCTCGTATCCATGCAGGGTTCTTCACCCGTTTCGCGTGTTTGTCGTTCACGAGTACCATGGCGACCGCGCCGTCGGAAGATGGACAGGTTTCCGAGTATCGAATCGGGTCCCAGAGCATTGGGGACGCCTTCACCTGCTCGAGCGTCTGATCGAGATGAAGGTGGGCATTGGGATTCAGGCAGCCATGCTGGCGGTCCTTGACGGCCACCATGCAACCCGTGTCGGGGTGGGCGTCGGCGCGGCGGATGTACGAGCGGATCAGCGGAGCAAAGTAGCCCCCAGCTCCCGCAACGAGCTGAGGTTGGAAGGGAATCGCTGGCGAGAGGGCCCACATGGCGTTCGCTTCGCTCTGCTTTTCGAAAGCCAAGGTCAGGACTTTCTCGTGTACACCCGCTTGAACCAGGTGGGCGGCTACCACCGCGGTCGAGCCCCCGACGGAGCCCGCCGTGTGCACTCGAAAAATTGGCTTTCCGGCGGCGCCAAGCGCATCGGACAGCCACAGCTCCGGCATCATCACGCCCTCGAACATGTCGGGGGCGGTGCCGATCACGATCGAGTCGATGTCCTTCCACGTCATGTCCGCGTCTTGAAGCGCGCGGAGCGCCGCGTCGCGGACCAACCCGGGAATCGAGAGGTCCCGCCGGCTTTCTCGGTGTTTCGTCTGGCCAATGCCGATGACCGCACAGGGTTCAGCCATTACTCGCCCTCCAAGACCGCGACCAGATTCTGCTGAAGACAGGCGCCACTCGTCGTATGGGCCACGGCACGGTCGGCTTCTCCGGAGAGAACTCGATTGGCGGCCTCGCCGAAACGAATCAAGCCTGCGGTCATCAGTGAGTTGGCCGCCAAAGCACCGCCGGAGGGATTGACGTCGACGTCCTCATCGAGCCCCATCGCCTTGCGGAG
>Ga0209536_100004881_pt1 | contig 21090 bp, 16 predicted proteins | sample DeeMarSeWOR28_12_FD_187461 | JGI IMG/M metagenome (GOLD analysis project Ga0209536, IMG submission 187461) | Marine sediment microbial communities from White Oak River estuary, North Carolina - WOR-2-8_12 (SPAdes) (version 2) | ecosystem: Environmental > Aquatic > Marine > Intertidal zone >... | reverse complement strand
TTAAAAAGTTAGTTTCTAAAGATTAATTATTTGTGAACCAAATTAGACAGGTGCATTTCAATTTTTCTCCATAATTGCTGATAAATAAGATTCACGCTGAATTTTTAAAAGGTGCCATTTTCACAACAACTCACTCCACCAAAAATTACCTGCCTTTGAAAACGCCGGAGAAAACTGTTCTCCAATGATCGGCGTTATCATCTTTACATTGTGTTTATGAGCAGCTTTTGACGCACGTACTACAGGCTCTGTCCAGCTGTGTAATGACAGATTAAACGCACTCCAATGAATAGGCATCATCTGGTTGGCTCCAAGATCCAAACTCGCTTGTATCGTCTGTTCCGGCATCATATGAATGGCTTCCCAAAGCTCATTATATTGGCCGCACTCGATCATGGCAAAATCAAATGGACCAAACTTGTCTCCTATTTCTTTAAAATGGGGCCCATAACCACTATCTCCACTAAAATAGATTCGTTCATTCGCGCCATTTATAATCCAGGATGCCCACTGGGTTTTATTTCGATCGCTCAATCCCCTCCCTGAAAAATGACGTGCCGGAGCAGCAATGAGCTTCAAATTGCCAATTTCCACTGATTCCCACCAATCCAATTCTGTTATAATGGATTCATCAATTCCCCATCGCTTAAGGTGTGACCCTACCCCAAGGGGAGTATAGAAGTGCGTAACTCTTTCCTTTAATTTCATAATTGTCGGATAATCGAGGTGATCGTAATGGTCATGTGATAAAATAACAGCGTCAAGTTTTGGAACCGAATTTATATCAATCGGCTTTTCATACTTGAATCGTTTGCTCATGAAGGATACCGGTGAAGATGCGCTCCCCAGCATCGGATCAAGAAATAGTGTTAACCTGTCCATCTCCAGCATAATTGCTGAGTGTCCATACCATGTAATTCTAGAATGAGGATTAGGCGGAGGCTGATTCCCATTTTTAGTGAACATAACAGGCAACGGTTTAGAAGGTTTTCTCCCTTTAGTATCAAATAGCCATTTGTGCATTACTCCCATCCCATTGTGAAAATTCATATCCATTTGGGTTGGAATGAGATTGATAAACTGTCCTTCATCGTAGTTGGGAGATTTACTTATCTTTTCAAGATGAATTCCTGAAGGTGAATTGCCGAATTGTGGAGATAGATTAATAAAAGCCATTGTAGTCAAAATTAAAAAACTCACCATTACTAAAAGAAAAATAATAATTTTTGATACGTATTTTTTTAGTATTTGCATGTTCGTGAGTCTCCGTTAATAAAGAAAATAAGCAAATTGCATTAATTTTGTTTAAATTTTTATACATTATAATCATCAGAAATTAATTTTGTTATATTTTATTTTATCTATCTTTTATACCAACATATTGACAAAATCCATAATTTTATACTATATTAGCGCGATTTTAAAATATAATCTTTTTAAGATCACAGAATGTATCGCAAATTATATTTTTAAAAAATGATCACAATGAACCAGAAGCAGTTGTTGACTCCGGATAAGCTGAAATTTACAGATATCCAGTTTTCCAGGGAGGAAGTGCTGGGTACCCCACCGGAAAAGCATGAACGATTAATAAAACTAATTTCTGCCATGAAATTGGGAAATAATCATAAGCAAAAAGTTCGGATTCATTTTATGAATATCAATAATCAGCTTATGGAAATAAAAGCAAAGGTTTGGTCAGTTACGGAAAAGTACGTAATTCTAAAAAATAGCATCGCGATTCCAATAACTAGTATAAGAGATGTAAATTTTATTTAATTATTACTACCTGAACACCATTAAAGGGTGCCACTGGCACCCTTTTCTATTTTTGATCAATTTTAGCACCTTCACTGGGTTTTATCTCCACCCCTATTACTATTTTACTTGTTCCATATACTGTTATATTGGCTGGTATAAAATCATCTTCTGAAGCTTCATAAATATTATCGACATATTTCTGAGGATTTCGATCGATATACGGGAACCACGTACTATGAATCTGGACCATTACCTTATGCCCTTTTTTAAATGTATGCAAGATATCCTGCAACGGAAAGCTGACTTCTTCCTTCTTCCCAGGAACGAAGGGTTCCGGATGCTCAAAACTTTTTCTGAACCTTCCCCGAATTGCTTCGTGTCGTACCAGTTGCTGGTATCCGCCCATGGTAATGTGAGCAGGTGTAGCTTTTGTTGAAGGTTCATCGGCAGGATAAACATCAATTAGTTTCACAATAAAATCGGCGTCGGTGCTGGAGAGGGAAACTATCAGATTTACCAGAATTTCACCTGCCAATATCAAATCTTCCGATAATGGATCCGTTTCAAATGTTAACACATCTGGTCGATGGGATGCATGCCGCTGATCATCAGTCATAAAAGGTCCTGGTGTGGAGCGTATAGAAGCAATCTCCGATCGATATGGAACAGGTTTGTCAGGATTACTGTTATAGGTGAAAGCTGATTCATTCTTTGGTTTTTCATTTATTAACAGTCTTCCATCCTTTTCAAACTGCAAGGTAGTTACAGGCAAATGGTCGGGAGGCCATACGTCAAAAGTTTTCCATTCTTTTAGTCCTGTATCAAACATATATGCCTCCGGTAAATTCAAATTACCTTTTCCTTTCAGATGAAAATTGAAAAATGGTAATTCAATATTTTTCTGGTAAAAGGTAGAAATGCTGTCACCGAAATAAATATGGTTCACTGCCTGATAGCCATTTTCACGTGACCAATCACCATGACTCCAGGGACCCATTACAATGCTATTCCGGCTCTTTGGATTATTATGTTCAATAGTCTTATAGATATTCAATGGCCCGTAGAGATCTTCAGCATCAAACCAACCTCCAACGATCAATACACCGTGGTCTATTCCGGTCAAATGAGGTAAAATGTTTCTCTTCTGCCAAAAATCATCATAGTTTGGGTGCTCAGTTATTTGTTTCCAAAAAAAATCTCCCGAATAATACTGGTTAACATTTTTCAAAGGTCCGATATCCAAATTGAACTGGTAGGCATCTTTCGTATTTCCTGAAGCCCGATATTTTTTAACATGGTCCGTATACCAGGCAACGGTTGTCAGCGTGTCTTTTTGATAGCCAAAAACCGGAAATATGGGAAGATAACTTTGAACAAACGTGCCCATATGATGAAAATCATCAAAAAAGAAATCGGCTATAGGTGCCTGCGGTGATGAAGCCACTAACGCGGGATGGGCTTCAGGAAGAGCTGCTGCTGTATAAAATCCAGGATAGGAAATTCCCCACTGCCCAACCTTTCCATTGTGGTCATCTATGTTTTTCAGTAACCATTCGATCGTATCAAATGTGTCACTGCTTTCATCAATTTCCTTTTTGTTTTTTAGATTATTACCTGGTATGTGGGGTCGCATATTATCAAAAGTTCCTTCAGACATGTATCTGCCCCGCACATCCTGGTAGACAAATATATACCCTTCCTCCATTAGAAATTTTGATGGCCCGATTCGCCTTGGATAGCTATCTTCTTCATAGGGTCCTATGCTGTAACACGTGCGCATCATAAGAAATGGATACTTTTCCGTTTTATCTATAGGGGTATAAACAATGGTATAAAGTTTTATGCCGTCGCGCATTGGTATTTGATAAATGGCTTTGAGGTAATGTCGCTCTGTATAATTATCATCGCCGGAATATGCGTTAAATACAAGGATCAGATTTGTAAGGAAAATGGATACTAGAACTCTCATCGGATGTAATTTTAGAAAACTGGTAAAAATAAATCATGAAAATAATCAAATTAGTGTTTGTAATTTCATCCCCGTGACAATATTTGAATGTAACGTTTGTATTATATCATGTTTAAAAATCTAATCCTACTCATTGTCCTGGTTATATTGGGCATTTCCTTCTGGCTGATACCCAACTTTCAGGAAATTTCCGCAGGAGTTGCTATCCTATTATTTGGTATGATTTCCCTGGAAAATGGATTTAAATCATTTGCTGAAGGCCCGTTAAAAAAATTATTATCAAAAGCTACCAATAAGTTTTACAAAAGCTTCGCGGTTGGTTTTGTGTCGACTGCCATTTTACAGTCAAGTTCATTAATTTCGGTTATCACGATATCTTTTCTGAGTGCTGGTCTGATATCGCTTTACCAAGGATTGGGAATTATTTACGGAGCCAATCTTGGAACAACCACCACCGCCTGGCTGGTAGCTACCCTGGGATTGAAATTTAAGATTTCAACCATGGCCGTACCTTTGATTGTTTTTGGTATTGTATTATACCTTCAATCCCGCAGAACACTGAAAGGACTGGGAAATATACTCGCGGGCCTCGGATTCTTTTTCTTTGGTATTGCGCTAATGAAAACCGGTTTTGAAGGATACCAGAATACCCTGGATTTTTCGTCTCATTCAATGACCGGACTATGGGGTGACCTCGCATTTGTTCTTTTTGGAATTACTATCACGGTGATCCTGCAAAGCAGCAGTGCTACCATTGCCATTATACTCACCGTGTTAGCTGTCGGGCAAATAAGTTATGAAAATGCTTTGGCCCTGGCAATTGGGGCCAATGTTGGCACGACCATTACAGCTATAATTGCGGCACTTGCCTCCAATATCGACGGAAAAAGGATCGCTGTTGCTCACTTTCTGTTTAAATTCATTACTGGGATTTTTGCCATTATTTTCCTGAAGCAACTAGGATGGGCAGTTGACCAAACAGCTAATGTAATGCATATTGATCAACAGGATTACACGTTGAAACTGGCAATTTTCCATACGTTGTTTAACCTTTTAGGGATTATCTTAATGGCCCCGTTCTCAAAATCCATGGTAAAATTTCTTCAGGTAAAAATCAAAGATAAAGCGAGGGATGCAGCCTTACCATTATATTTAAATGATGCTTCTTTAGCATATCCTCAGGCAGCATTACAGGTCATGCTTAAAGAAACCAAGCATTTATTTGAATTATGCTTTGAGGCGATTGCTCATGGACTTGGATTATCCAGAACCTCCATGCTAAGTAAAGAAGAAATGAAAAATATTGCCAAAGAGGGTGGTATTGAGTATTCTGATACCAACATCGACGATATATATTATCACAGAATCAAAAACCTCTATGGAGAAATCATCAAATACGGGAGTAGAGCGCAAAGCAGATATGCGGAACCCAAATACTTTTTAGCGATAAACGGCATCATGGACGCCAACAGATATTTTGTGGAAGTGGTGAAGGATGTTAAAGACCTGCAGCCAAATATATTAAAGTATTGTAGTTCTGATAATCAAATCATGAAAACCGAATATAACAAATTGCGAAAAAGGATTGCCAAATTTATCCGGCTGGTTTTTGATTACCAGGATTTTAAGGTCCCAACGCCATTAAATGCCAAAGAAATTGATCTCGTATTGGAGCAAATAAATAAGGAGAGAGCTACTCTTGATCAATATGTAGAAATATCAAAGTCAAAAGACATACTTTATAATGGCGCCCTTAGCAAGCTAATCCAGGGAAAAGAACTTGACAGTATCATGGTAACCTCCCTGATCAATGATAACAGAATAGCTAACTCCATCAATAAACATTTGATCAAAGCCGCAGAGTTGTTGTACCTCAATTCCGATGTGATATTGGTCGATCAGGCAGATGAAGATGAAGTATCAGCATCAAAATATATACAACCGGATATATAAATTTTAAAAACTTCAGCATTTTATAATGCTTTTATTACCCGGAATGGGAAAAGTAAGATAGCACCTACAATTTTAAATATTACTCCAATGGTAAAGCCAAGGATCTTAAATGGGATGAGAATAATCCAGGCAAATATGAACAAAAAGAAAAGTGCAATTGCCAGGGGCCAGCACATAACAAAAAGTATACACCAAAGTAAAAGAGCTATTATTGTTTTCATGTGGTCTTTTTTTTCCACCTCTGTATCAACAATCACGCCTGTTGAAATAGATTTCTGAAAATCAGCATATTAACAAAATTGAAATGAAATGTCGTTAAACAAACCGGACAACAAGGTGTTCTAATATGAACAAAAATTTATATCTGCAGACTTTACTTACCAATTGGGCTAAAAACTGATCATTTCGGAAATTTGGCCCTTTTTACGATATTTATAACTATCTTTACGCCATAAGATGTATCGTATAATATTGTGTACCGCTTTGACGATATCATTGATTTTGTACTAATCATTTATTTGATTCTTTCGCGTAATAATCGCACAATTGATCAAATCCTCAGTTTAACGCTGTAAAAATTTATGGAAATAAAACTTCTATCTTTTGATATTGATGAAACCATTTATGATAGCCGAACGAATACGAATGAATTCTACAAAAAATGGATGAATATCCAGATTAAGAATTCACCTAAACTATGCTATAATTCCGGCAGACTACCTGATGATATCGACAACCTGATAAGTAATAAAATACTTCCTCCTCCTGACTACATCATTGCTGGCGTTGGAACAAGCATATATGATTTTAACAAGAAAAAAATGATAAAGGAATTTTCACAGATCCTTGAAGAAGGTTGGGATCTGCAGAAAGTTTCAAATGTGATGAGCAGGCTCAACAACAATATTACCAAACAACCCGAGCATTACCTTAATGAATATAAATCCAGCTGGTTTCTAGACGATGCTACAGAAGAGGAAATATGGAATATTGAAAAAAAATTGAAAAAAGCTGGTTTGAATGTAAATGTGGTGTATTCCAGTTCCCGGCATCTTGATATTCTTCCAAAATGGGCAAATAAGGGGAATTCGCTTGTTTGGTTGATGAAATTTCTCAACATTAAACCTGAAGAAACTATAGTTGCAGGTGATAGTGGTAATGACAGCGCCATGTTTAAAATTCCAAAAATTAACGGCATTGTTGTCGGTAATGCGCAACCAGAGCTTTACCATGAAACCAAGGGACTATGTGTATACTATTCAGAAAAACACAAGCAAGATGCAGTCTTTGAAGGTTTAAAACATTTTGGTCTGCAGTGGGAAGAAATTCCTGAGAATGGTAAGAAAAAATCAGAAGACATTATCAACCTGGAACGCATCAGCCTGATGGATGTTCAGGACTTTGTTGGCATTAATAAAAACCAATTGAAGTTCATTAAAACAGGATACGAAAAAGCAGTAGAGGCTATAAAGAAGAATATTACACCTCTTGGTTTTTCTGCCTGCTCAATAGAAGATAACGATACCATCGGTACGGACGAAAACTACCATAGCATTTGGGCAAGAGATGGATCCATAGCAATAACGGGCACTATTCCTTTACTAAAGGACCAGGAGATTTATGATTGTCAGCGCAGGACCCTTGAAACGTTAATGAACAATATTACAGTCAATGGTCAGATTCCGTCAAATGTTCGCCTAAGTAACCAGCAACCTGATTATTCTGGTGTTGGAGGAATTTGTTCCATTGATAGTGGGTTATGGACGATTATAGCCTTTCACGATTTTGTTAAGGCTACACATGATTTGGATTTCCTTAGGTCTCATTTTGGATCTTTATTAAGGATTATGGACTGGCTTTCTGCGCAGGATGGCAATAATGATGCTTTGCTTGAAATCCCTGAAGCCGGAGACTGGACAGATCTTTTTGGCCGAAGTTATAACATCCTCTACGATGAAGTATTGTGGTACAGGGTAAATGTCTGTTTCGGCAGGCTTTTAGAATTATTGGGGAATAATGAAAAAGCCGGAGACTATCTCAGGTGGTCGCAAATTATAAAACAGGAAATCTTGCTCAATTTCTGGCCAACCACTAAAAATAAATTGTACCATTCAACCACATTTGCTGAACAGCAATATTCATTAGGAGATGCCCGATACCTGATTGCCCAGGTGACACCATTTGATTTCAGCTGGAGATGTGATGTTTATGGAAATATTCTGGCCTATCTCTATAATGTAATCGACCAGACAAAGGCATCTTTGGCATTCCGATTTATGTATGGAGCGGGAGTAAATGATCCCTTCCCTGTCGAAAATGTATACCCAAGTGTAAATCCAGGTGATCCGGATTGGAGGCCCTACTATACTGTTAATCTTTTGAATTTACCCCATCACTATCATAACGGAGGGATCTGGCCATTCATCGGAGGGGGCTGGGTGCGGTTTATCAATAAAATAGGGTTAAAGGAACTGGCCTTGCAAGAGTTGTTCAAGCTGGCCAAACTGAACAAGCTGGGAAATCACCATGAGTGGGAGTTTAACGAGTGGGCACACGGTAAAACGGGCAGACCCATGGGTAAGGCTTACCAGGCCTGGTCTGCTTCAGAATACATATTAGCGTGTCACGAACTAAAAATTATTTAAAAAAATAAAATGAAAAATATATTAATGATTTCACTGCACGGATATGTAGCAGCAGAACCGGAATTGGGAAAGCCCGATACGGGCGGACAAGTAGTTTATGTCCTTGAGCTTGCCAGTAGATTTAGCCGGCTTGGCGTAAAGGTAGATTTAGTCACCAGGAGATTCGAAAATCAGCCTGAATTTGACCTAATCAATGAAAATTTTCGCGTATGGCGAATCCCATTTGGTGGCGATGACTTTATCCGAAAAGAAGATATGCACGATCACCTCAGTAAGTTTGTGACTAATTTTCTCACAAGGTATAGAAACTCAGAAATCAACTATGAAATCATTTACACGCACTATTGGGATGCTGGTTGGACTGGACAAAAAATTGCTGAGGAATTAGGTATACCCCATATTCACACTCCTCATTCTTTGGGTTGGTGGAAAAAACAAAATATGGGAATGCAAATGAGTGAAAAAGTAATGGAAAAAAACTACAGATTCAATGAACGGATTGAAAAGGAGTTTTTTGTCTTTCAGATGTGCAATCATGTCGTAGCCACTACTGAACCACAATATGACTTATTAACAGAACACTATGACGTACTCCCACGGCGAATCAGCGTGATCCCACCAGGCATGGATGAAAACAGGTTTTCTCCCGTGAGAATGGAAGATAAAAGACAATTACAAAAGAAATATGGGTTTGGTGAGCATGATGTGCTGGTTGTTGGAAGAATGGCGAAAAACAAAGGACATGATCTACTTTTGAAATCTCTTCCTGTACTCCTGAAAATTGTACCGGACGCACGATTAATAGCAGCTATTGGCTCAGATGATTCAGAACGCGATAAAAAGGGCATTGATGAATTAAAAAAACTTGCCAAAGAGCTTAATGTTGAAGAAAAAATTATCTGGAGACCGTATATTCCCGATGAAGAGCTGGCAGATTATTACCGTTCTGCTGCAGTATTTGCGCTGGCATCCAGGTATGAGCCTTTCGGAATGGTGGCCATTGAAGCTATGGCATGTGGTACGCCTGCAGTAGTGACAGTTCATGGAGGATTAAAGGATTTGATCGACTTTGGAAATCAGGCTTTGTTCGCCGATCCTAATCGACCTGAAGAATATGGAGCCATGTTGGCGATGCCCATGCTCTATGAAAATCTTGCCCTTGAAATTTCCGTAGAAGGAGCCCGATTTGCGCGTAGAATGTTTGGCTGGACGGGCATAGCTAAAAAAATGCTGGCTATTTTTGATTCATTCGTAAATGTAAATGCCGTACAATCAAATTCAGTTTTTAGATCTGTGTAACATTTTCAATATTAAAGTCAGAAGATAGATTAAGGACTTCCTTGAGCATAAATATATAGCAGTTAACCGAAAGTTCACTTTCGGTTAACTGAAGTAAATCAGTATATTATACCACATTAATTAATGCTGATGAAAAGCCATAGATACGAACTCCAGCACTACAGGCAAAGATTCCCTCCAATATGTCCAGTTATGAGCGCCGTTCCTTATTCTAAATTCATGAGGAACCTCCTTTTTTCTCATGGCAATATGAACAAGGGAATTCCCCTCATATAAGAAATCATCATCGCCACAATCTATAAACCAACGCACTGATTTCAGCTGATCTTCTGGCATCGTGTTCACCAGATAAACAGCGCTATGGGTTTCGTAATAACTCTTTTTTTCAGCATCAGTATAGGTTTGATCAGTCCGCCGTTCAAGCATTCTGGTAGCATCATCCAAAGAAAGTGGCCCTGTGCTGGCACTCAGTGGACAAGCGGAAGAAAATAATTCAGGATGGTGAAGCGCGTACATAAATGATCCTCCTCCTCCCATGGATAAGCCGGCAACAGCGCGGTATCGTTTTTCTCCTTTTATTCGATACTCCTTTTCTACATAAGGCATCAGCTCTTTAAAGAAAAAATCTTCATAATTCCAGTCTCCTTTAGGATCGTTAAAATACCCTCTTCTTCCAGTATTTGCATCTGGCATGATGATTACCATTGGGGTAGCCTTCCCCTCTTTTATGGCTTTATCAGCAATGTGCAATACTTCTCCAAATTGCACCCAGCCGGTTTGATCATCACCACCACCATGTAAGAGATATAAAACCGGATAACTGCGCTCTGAAGTATCATAGTCAGGAGGTAAATAGACTGCATATTTTCGTTCTCCTTTTAATATTTCACTTTTCATTGAAAGATTATCAAAGACTTTTCCATGCTGCGCTTTTAGCGAATACGAAAAGAATAAGCAGGTCATCAAAAAATAAAAAAAAGTAGTTTTCATGTATTTGTTAATTACGGTATTTAGATATGATCAAAAATTATTTCATTAAATATCGAAAAATTTTCGCCAACATACCTGCTCCATAGCCATAATTATACATCCCAGATTAGAATAGGTAGTTTTCCAGCTTGTCATTGCTTATTCATCTTTTTTTACCACATGATTGCCCGTTATTAAAATACTGTGTTGTTAAAAAAAAATTATAAAAAGATCAAAATCAGGGTGACCTTTTTAGTCATTTGTCATTAAAGGACACTAAAACAACTATCGAGCACATATGGCAGAAGTCAAAAACCAGTTACTGAAAATTGAAAAGACAGGCGAAATCTTTGAAAAAGCCTGCGTCGGCTTTGACGTAATTTTCACCAGACGGGAAGTTGAAGAAAATATTCAATTTGGCATCTTCATGCTACTTATGGAACGGGATGAGGAATTTGAACGATATCATAATTCTTCAAATGGCGTGTTTTCATTCAGTTTTTCTCCTTTTAACCTTACGAACACAGGAAATCATATCTGTTGGATGGCCAATAAGACAATTCAACCAAATGGCTCATCAAACATCAGGGTAGAATTCAATAATGAAGTGATTACCCAGAATGAATGTTGCGACCAAAGTAATTACAGAGTCTATATTTTTGTTATGCCTGAAGTACTTTGTGGCCAGGCATGGACTAATGAAGTTTGCGTTAACTATAAATAGAAAACCCCTTCAACTTCAACCACACAACCAACCTGAAATCCCTGAAATTAGTATTTCGGGGATTTTTTTTATCTCAATAATTATTTACGACCAATAAAATAATAGACCACTGCGGTGACAATGCTGAACAATATGGCAAATACAGTCCAGATAAGTTTTCCGCCTGGGCTGAGTTTTTTGTTCACCGCCCAAACATCATATATGACCCAGACTGCACAGATTACACCAATAATATAAAGAAGGCTACTCATTATCGTAATTGTTAATAGTGTTCGTGAAAAATTTAAATTTATTATACTGGATTTTTGAACTTTAATTTAGGATAATTTTTAATATTGTTGTTTACCTGATCTTCACATTTTATGAGCGCAAAGTCACTAACTATCATAATTCCGGTTTTATTAATTATCGCATGCTCTTCTCCTGATAATAAGAAGGTAACCAATAAGCCCAACATCATTTATATCCTTGCCGATGACCTTGGATATGGAGATTTAGGTGCGTATGGGCAAATAAAAATCGAAACTCCACATATTGACCAGTTAGCAGTGACCGGCATGAAATTCACCCAACATTACTCCGGTTCGCCAGTTTGTGCACCATCAAGATGTGTTTTACTGACAGGAAAGCATAGCGGTCATGCTCAGATCAGGGGTAATGATGAATGGGGCGACCGGGGAGAAGTGTGGGATTATAAATCCATGATAAACGACTCGACCCTTGAGGGTCAACGGCCTTTGAAAGCAGGAACAGTTACCATCGGTACATTACTTCAGAAGGCAGGATACAAAACGGCAATTGTTGGAAAATGGGGCCTGGGAGCTCCTCATACTGAGGGCATACCCAATAAACAGGGATTTGATTTTTTCTTTGGATATAATTGTCAACGCCAGGCACACACCTTCTATCCGGTTCATTTATATAAAAATGAACATCGCGTATACCTGGACAATGACACCATTCCTCCACATTCAAAATTGGATGATCAAGCTGATCCATATGATCTAAAGAGTTATGAAAATTATACATTAAATGACTACGCACCGGACCTGATGTTTGAAGAAATTAGAGGTTTTGTGCATGAAAATAAAAATAATCCCTTTTTCCTCTATTGGGCTACACCAATACCACATGTACCGTTGCAGGCACCAAATGAATGGATTGATAAATATGTGACCAAATTTGGTGATGAATCACCATATACGGGTGAAAATGGATATTTTCCGCAACGCTACCCACATGCTGCCTATGCAGCAATGATTTCCTATCTTGACGACCAGGTGGGTAAATTGATCGCACAACTCAAAGATCTTGGGATCTATGAAAACACATTGATCATGTTCAGCTCTGATAATGGGCCAACGTTTAATGGAGGTACTGATTCCGAATGGTTTGACAGTGCACATCCATTCAGAAGTGACCAGGGATGGGGAAAAGCATACGTGCACGAAGGAGGAATCCGGGTACCCATGATTGCTTCCTGGTCTGGAAAAATTGAAGCCGGGACGACTACAGATCATATTTCGGCATTTTATGATATATTACCCACCCTCTGTGATGTCGCCGGTATTTCTACTAATATACCAACTGATGGCATCAGCTTCCTGCCTACATTGCTTAACAAAACATCTCAGAAATCTCATGAATTTTTATACTGGGAATTCCCCTCCAATGGTGGACAACAAGCTGTGCGAATGGGTAAATGGAAGGGGATCAGAAAGAATATATTAAAAGGGAATTTGGAAATCCAGCTATATGATCTGGAAAGTGATCCTACAGAGCAATACAATGTGGCAGATCAAAATCCTGAGATATTGGCAAAAATGGAAAAAATCATGCAGGAACAACACACAATTCCTGAAATTGACCGGTTTAAAATTAAGGAATTGGGAGATTATTGATAGAACATGGATGTCAGATAAGTTATAAACTTATGCAATAGGTTTCTCCTGGAAACGTATCAAAATTTGTATAAATGCACGTAACAATCCCAAAGGACAGAGACATTTTTGAAGGAGAAATCGCTACCTATTGGTTTGACGATGGCGTATTGGTTTCACGTTCAAAATCGATTAAACGGACCGTAGAAAATATATCCGGCAATGTAGCTTTGGTAAAGAGAATTTCTAATGACCAACCAGTTCCTTTATTGATATATTTAACTAATTCCCCTGTTCCGGATAAGGAAACCAGGAGATTTTCAACCGAACAATTACTAATTATCTAACAGCAAAGGCCATGGTCTCAAAACCGGGTCTATGAAAGTTTATAATGAATATGTTATTCAATCTAAAGCCCCCACCAATTCCAATGAAAAGTTGCTCCAAAGAACAGAAAACTAAAGCATGACTTAAACTATATCTTTAATCATCATCAAGGAAAAAAAATAAATTCACAAACCGAATTCCTGACCTATAAAACAACCATGCTCTTACAAAGTGTGTCATAGAACTACACATTCAAATAAAAACACAATATGAACTTATGGAAAAATGGATAAAATTTACGCTTCTTTTTTTTGTAATATTGATTTTTTTGAGCTGTAAAGAAGAGGAACCTGATAACGTGACTGATGAAATGTATGTCACCATTACAAACTCCGAAACTTATGAGTATGATTTCATGATATCCGGGGATGAAGAGGGCGCAATAATAAAGACTCAGGCCCAGCACTTTCTTATAAGTGAAATAGTCAGAGACGCCACCACCAATTGGAGTGTCGTTTATCACTATAAGCCACAAGATGATTTTTTTGGAAAGGATTTCGTCGAGATCCAAACCTGTACAGGCGGACAGTCAACAGGTTGCACTGATCTTGGAATTGTTCGAATCAACTTTACGATAACAAATTAAGCATTTCGATCACATATTTAATACCACGTAATAAGGGCAAAATCTCCAATTATTTCATGGGTAATCGGAAAATTATTGGTCATTAAATAATGATACTCCTTCTAAATAAAGGCAGGCTATTACTTATCAGTTTCCCCTTAAAGATTTACCATCCTTTCAAACTAATTCTATAAAAAAGTGTTTACTTCCCATAATGGATTGGAACGATGTAATCAAGTATGCCAACAATGGCAGTCCTGAACCTGTACAACGAGTGGAAAAAACAGAGGCTGAATGGAAATCTCAACTGAACCCGGAACAGTTCAGGATCACCAGAAAAAAAGGTACGGAAATGGCATTTACCGGTGAATATTGTTATGCCCATGACTCAGGTAAGTACAATTGTATTTGTTGCGGAGAACCATTGTTCGATTCGACAATCAAATACGAAAGTAAGTCAGGATGGCCAAGCTTTACAGAACCAGTGGCTCCAAATGCCATCAGATACAAAAAGGACACTTCGTTTGGCATGGTTCGGGTAGAAGTAATGTGCAATGTATGCGATGCTCATTTGGGTCATGTATTTCCTGATGGTCCTCCTCCTACCGGTTTGCGTTTCTGCATCAACTCAGCCTCTATTAAGTTGGTTAGCTAATTAAATCTATTCCTTCGCTATAATTTTTCAAATATTGAAAAATATCCATAGCTTGGGATGAGCATTGTTTTCCATGGACCTGAAATCAACCAATACATATTCTCCGGCAAAAACAATTGATGAAGTTTTACTTCAATTGGATGAGATCATAGCCCAAACGATTGATGAAGACAGCTATCTATGCGCCTTCGTTTATGTATATCGTAGAACAACCTTTGAAATCAAGAAAGCAATAGAGGCTCAACAATTTGAAGATCCACCCCGCATGGAGAAAATGGATGTTATGTTTGCCAACCTGTTTATTGCGGCTTTCAATAAGTATCAAAGATCCACCATTACAGCAAAATCCTGGCGATTGGCATTCAATTCATCAGGTGAAAGGCTGGCCATTGTACAACACATCATGCTAAGTATGAATGCGCACATCAATTATGATCTTCCCGTTGCTGCCGCGAGCGTGGCAAAAGGAAAAGAGATTATACAATTAAAAAATGATTTCATGAAGATAAATCAGATTTTGGCTGGTCTCACTGATGTCATGCAAAAGGGTTTGGGCAAAGTATCCATTTTCATGAAGCTGTTGGATGTTTTTGGTTTTCGAAGTGATGAAAAAATCATCAACTTCAGCATCAAAAAAGCGCGTGATTTTGCCTGGCTCAATGCCATGGAGCTTGCTTTGCTGCAGGGTGATGTAGATAACATAAGAATCGAAGAACTGGATAGGCGTGTGGTTCAAATAGGTAACATGATAAAAAATCCACCAGGGAAATTGCTTTCATTTATATTAAAGCTTATTTCCATTACTGAAAGGAAGAATAAGAAAATAATAATAGATAAAATAAGTAAAGCATAAATATTAATAGTGCCCTTGATTGTAGATATTCCGTATTATGTTTAAAAAAATCCAGGCATTTTTCAATCCCGAGCAATTCCAGGGATGGGGTAAAAAACGAAAATATTTTGAGGGGTGGTATTATAAGGTAGTGACCAGCGATGAAACAAAAGCTTTCGCATTTATCCCCGGTATTGCCATGGATAATAATGGAGAGAAACAGGCATTTATCCAGGTCTTGGATGGCAAAAACAAAACTTCCGAATACAATAAATTCCATTGGTCAAGTTTTATCCCCAAAAATGGAAGCCTGGATTTTTCAATAGATCATAACAGGTTTACCGCATACACAATATATCTTGATCTTCCTGGTATATGTGGAGAATTAACCTTCAAAGAACATGTTCCCTGGCCTAAACCAATCTATTCTCCTGGCATTATGGGGCCCTATGCATTTGTGCCATTTATGGAGTGTTATCATGGGATTGTCAGTATGGATCATGTCATCCAGGGTTCTCTGAATTTCCGTGGAGAACATATTGATTTTTCCAATGGAAGGGGCTACATAGAGAAAGACTGGGGCAAATCATTCCCAAGCGCATATGTATGGATACAAACCAATCATTTCAGCATTCCGGGAATTTCATTCAAAGTTTCGGTTGCCAAGATACCATGGATCAGGAATGCATTTGTCGGTTTTATAGCAGGACTTTGGATCAATGACAAATTGTATCAATTCACAACCTACAACCAAACCAGACTTGTGAAATGTACTATTGAAAAGAAAACGGTAAATATTATATTTGAAAACAAAAAATACAGGCTGGAAATAATTGCGCATCGGGATAATGCCACTGAGCTTGCATCTCCTATTCTCGGATTAATGGATGGTCGAATTGAAGAAAGCATGACATCTCTCGTGGAAGTAAAATTGGTTAACAGGGCTTCAGGTATACCGATTTTTAGTGAATCAGGAAGAAATACAGGACTTGAAGTTGCCGGGAATATTGAGGAGATTATTTTGGAGAATTAGATAAAGCAAATCAAATTTTCGAATAAACCTGTACTCATTTAGTAACATTATCATCCTTATTAAATATTTCTTAATTTTCCAGAAATATTTTGAATTGCCGGAAATGCGAAGATTTGTATGGTGGTTTTTTGGTCTCCTTTTAATTTTTAACAATTCTTATGCACAATCAGCCATAGATCATTGGGAATCTTTGGTTCTGGCAAGTGATACGTGGCGATATTTTCCGGGAACCAGCGAGCCTCCAGCTGACTGGAGAGAAATTAATTTTGATGATAATTCATGGTTGGAGGGGCCTGGAGGTATTGGATACGGTGACGATGATGACGGCACGATTATTAATCCGGTAACGTCAGTTTATCTTCGTTTAAAATTTTCGATACATAATCTTACCCAAATAGAAAAAGTCTTATTACTCTCAGATTTTGATGATGCCTATGTAGCTTATCTTAATGGAGTAGAAATTGCCCGAAATAGTCTAAGTGGTAATCCTCCTACCCATGATCAATTTTCAGACTCACCAAATGAAGCATTAATGTATCAGGGCCTTTATCCGGAAGAAATTGTTTTATCAAAAAATGAACTTGACTCCTATCTGATCAATGGTGAAAATATTCTTGCCATTCAGGTGCATAATTCCGATGCAAACTCATCCGATTTGTCTTCAAACTTTTACCTTTTAACCGGATTAAACGTTTCAGCAAATGTATACAGAGAGGTACCATCCTGGTTTAAAAATCCGGCCATAGTTGATACATCCAATTTACCAATTATCAAGATTTACACAAGTGGCAGCATCCCTGACGAGCCTAAAATCAAGGCCCATATGGGAATTATTGACAATGGGATGGGGAATATCAATCATATCGATGATCCATTTAATGATTACGATGGAAATATCGGAATAGAGCTGAGAGGATCTTCCTCCCAGATGTTTCCTAAAAAACAATATGCAGTAGAGCTGTGGACTGATGCACAAACAGATACTTCTGCCTCTCTGCTGGGATTACCTGAGGAAGAGGATTGGGTGTTGTATGCTCCATATTCAGACAAGTCTTTGCTGCGAAATGTGCTGGCGTATAAATTTGGAAGTGATCTGGGTTGGTATGCTCCCAGGACAAGACTAGTAGAATTATATTTAAATGATCAGTACCAGGGCGTGTATGTGTTAACTGAAAAAATCAAAAGGGACCAGAACCGGGTAAATATCAGCACACTGAATCCGGACGAAAACAGTGGGGATGATCTGACTGGCGGGTATATTGTCAAACTGGATAAATTTGATGGTGCTACCCAGGGATTCGGTTGGGATTCACCATATGCACCACCATACAGATCCCAACATCAGGTTATACATTTTCAATTCCATTATCCAAAAGAAGATGAAATCACCTCCGCACAAAGCAATTACATCCGGGAACATATCACTGAATTTGAACATTCGTTATATGGGCCTCAATATAGAGACACCAGAGTGGGTTATCGAAATTTTATCAATATCGCATCTTTTATTGATTTTGCGATTATTAATGAGCTAACCAGAAATGTTGATGGCTATCGCTTGAGCACCTTTTTATACAAGGATAAAGACAGTAAGGATGGAAAACTATATCTAGGTCCCATTTGGGATTTCAACCTTGCCTTTGGCAATGCAGATTATTGCGAAGGAGGATCAACCTCTGGGTGGGCATGGGATTTTAATAATATTTGTAGTGGTGACTGGTGGCTGATCCCGTTCTGGTGGAGAAGATTGTTAAGAGACCCGGAATATGTCATCCAGTTCCAAAACCGTTGGACAGAATTACGGAGCGATGTATATAGTAACCCTACCATTATGAATTACATAGATTCCATGGCTGCAGTTCTTGACCAGCCACAACAGAGAAATTTTAGCAGGTGGCCAATTCTGAATAATTATATCTGGCCCAATAATTACGTTGGGGGTTCTTATGCCAATGAAATTAACTACCTAAAGAACTGGATCAATAACCGACTCTACTGGCTGGATTCAAATATTGCAGCCTTGGATGTGATTACAGGTATTGAGGATGAATTCATTGCTGATAATAAAATCAATGTGTTTCCAAATCCGAATAATGGAAATTTCAGCATTAATATCAATGGTTTAAATGCGGATAAATTAAACGTAATTATAATTAATCAATTAGGTGAAATAATTATAGAAAAAATACTGAATATCAGTGAAATAAATAATAATACATTAAGTTTTTCAGAGCTAAATAATCCTTTGGCTCAGGGTGTTTATTTAATTAAAATTACAGATTATCAAAACTTATTTCTTTCCAGGAAACTGGTCGTACAATAATCCCACAATTATCCTTAACATGTTTTATACTGATTTCACTACATACACCATTAAAGGGATTCAACTTCTCAAAAGAATACTTTTATAAGATGTTTTTCCATAGGCCAGTTGTCCAATTAAATTCAAAAAATGTATGGAAAATCAACCGGAAAGAAACGTTTATTACAGTTGCTGAGGATACAATAAGATATACCAAAACAAATGGCATGTCAAAATAAGAAAAAGTAAACCATGGATCACTGGTGAACCGGATGAAAATTACTACCCGGGCAACTGGAATTTATCCTGTTCTTTAATAGATTTACACTTCCTATATTGCCTGTATGGATTTTTTTAATTTTCACTTAATAGTTTTCAGATGAAGAATTTCTTTTTAATTATTGGAGTAATCGGTATAGTACTTTCTTGCTCAACCTCGGAAAATAAAATGATAAATTACCCAAGGATAAGTGTTGATTATCCGGAAACTAAAAAAGTAGATCAGAGCGATGATTATCATGGTACAATTATCGCTGATCCTTATAGATGGCTTGAAATTGACACCGCGCAGGAAGTCATGCAATGGGTAGATCGCCAAAATGAAGTCACTTTTGATTATCTGAATAAAATACCATTTAAAAATGTTATTTATGAACGCTGCAAGGAACTAATTGACTATCCAAGACTTTCCTCTCCAAGGAAAATCGGGCAGTACTATCTCTTTTACAAAAATGAAGGACTCCAGGATCAATCTGTTATCTATATTCAGGAGGGCCTGGATGGTGAACCCGAGGTATTTATTGATCCAAATAAACTCAGCGAAGACGGGACGATTTCGATATCATTGCTCGGAGAATCCAAGGATAATCGCTATTTGGCTATTTCGAGGGCAGAAGCTGGCTCTGACTGGAACCAGATAAGGATTATGGAGATTGAAACTAAAGAAGAATTGCCCGATCGTTTGGATTGGGTGAAATTTTCGGGGGCATCTTGGTGGAAAGACGGCTTTTTCTATAGCCGGTATCCGGAACCTACTGAAGGAACTGAAATGTCAAATCAAAACCTTGATCATGCAGTTTACTATCATAAGCTGGGCACGGAACAACATGAGGATCAACTGATTTATGAGGATCGGGATAATCCAAAAATGAACCACAATGCCAATGTAACGGAAGATGAAAAATATCTTGTACTATATGCCAGCCCGGGCACGGATGGTTTTGCCACGTATGTAAAAGACTTGGGAATGGATGGAAATTTTAAATTGCTTTTCGAAGGTTATAAGAATAAAAGTGGTATTGTACATCATTTGGGAAATGGTCATTTCCTTGTGCATACAGATATCAATGCCCCAAAATATCGATTGGTCCAGGTAGATCTGGATAATCCTTCAATGGAGAATTGGAAGGATATAATTCCGGAATCGGTACATCTTTTGGAAAGTGTTAACACTGGTGGCAAAAAGCTTTTCGTCACCTATTTACAGGATGCGACCAATCGCATTTACCAGTTGGAATATGACGGTTCGGATAAAAAAGAGATTGTACTGCCAGGCCTGGGTTCTGCCGGAGGCCTTGGAGGTAAAGAGGATGAAACAGTATTATTTTATTCCTATACCTCATTTATCTATCCGCCTACAATTTTCACTTATGATATCAACACTGCTTCATCCGAAGTTTTTTACAGGACAGAGTTAAAATTCAATCCGGAGGAATATGCAGAGCAACAGGTATTTTACGAAAGTAAAGACGGCACAAAAATTCCTATGTTTCTGGTTCACAAAAAAGGTATTCAACTCAATGGAAAAAATCCAACCGAACTTTATGCCTATGGAGGATTTAATATCAGCATGTCACCAGGTTTTAATCCTTTCAAGATCATCCTCCTTGAAAATGGGGGAGTTTACGCAATGGCCAATCTGCGCGGAGGTGGCGAATACGGCGAGGAATGGCATAAGGCAGGGATGCTGGAGAAAAAGCAAAATGTGTTTGACGATTTTATCGCTGCAGCTGAATATTTAATAAATGAAGGTTATACATCATCCGATAAATTGGCCATTTCCGGAGGCTCCAATGGTGGCTTGCTTGTTGGCGCTTGCATGACCCAACGTCCTGAG
>Ga0209536_100004880_pt1 | contig 21093 bp, 18 predicted proteins | sample DeeMarSeWOR28_12_FD_187461 | JGI IMG/M metagenome (GOLD analysis project Ga0209536, IMG submission 187461) | Marine sediment microbial communities from White Oak River estuary, North Carolina - WOR-2-8_12 (SPAdes) (version 2) | ecosystem: Environmental > Aquatic > Marine > Intertidal zone >... | reverse complement strand
AGGCACGCCGGCGCGTTCGTTGGTTTGGGATTCCCCTCCGAAAGGGAAAGGGGGAGTTACTCGCCGTTGCCTTCGAAGTCCGAGAGGTCCGGAAGCTCGTCGAGGTTCGGCTGAAGCGCGATCTCGATGCGGCGGTTGAGCGCGCGGCCCTCCGCGGTCTCGTTGTCAGCGACTGGCTGTGTGTCGGCGTACGCCGCGGCCGAGACGCGGGTCCCGGGCACACCGTACTCGATGAGCAGCTTGGTCACGTCGATCGCGCGCGCGCCAGAGAGCTCCCAGTTCGACGGGAAGCGCGCGGTCTTGATCGGCTTGTTGTCGGTGTGTCCGCCGACCTGGAACATGCGGCCTTCGAGGCTCGCGAGCACCGGTCCGAGCTCGGCAAGAACCCGCACACCCTCCTTCTTCAGCTTGGCGCTGCCGCTCGCGAAGAGGACGGCCTCGGGAAGCTCGATGACCATCTTGCCGCGCACGATGCGAACCTTGAGCTTGCCCGAGTCGATCATCGACTTGAGCTGCTTCAGCATCGAGTTGTACTCGGCGAGGCGCTTCGCGGCCTGTGCTTCACGCGCGGCGGCTTCGGCAAGCGCGGCTTCCATGGCGTTGATCTCGCCGGTGTAGCCTTTCACGAGCTTGTTGAGGTTCTCGCGGTCCTTCTTGCACTGGTCGAGCTTTGCGGCCGTATCGCCGCCCATGGCCTCGAGCTCCGCGATGCGTGCGTCCTTGGCCCTCAGCTCGTCCTTCTTGCAACCCGCCGTCAGCATCAGGCCGACCGCCAATAAAAATACCCAACTTGCTTTCTGCATTTGCCCCTCCGGTAAAGGATTGTTCAGTGATATGGGCCGGGCACCTTATCAAGGGCTTTGAACGGCGCAAGTACTTCGATCAGGCGAAATGCATGTTTTTCGAGCGTTTCGCGCGCGTACCTGCCGGTACGAATCCCGGCGCTGCCCGCCGGCTTTGGAGTCCGCCAAAACGAGCCTCTGCCCAACCCCGCCCTTGGGCCCGGCTGGAGCGCCGCCGAGGCGTCGGATTGGACACGATGCGCATCTGGCTCCACCACCTGATTCGGAAGGCGGACCCGAAAGCCTCCCTTCACCGCATCGACCGCTTTCTCGGAGCCGCGGGGCGCGCCAATGCCGCATGTCCACAATTCACAATGGGTTCAAAGCCATAGCGCTGAAATCTCGAGTGAGCTGGAGTGTCATAACGAGCTCAGCCCCGAGGTGAAGTCACCGGTAGCCGAGGGCCTGCTCTCCGGGGCGTTCGGCCGGCTCGCTAGTCCTTGGCGAGCTCCCCACGGCGAAGCTTCCGATACATGACCAACGAGTCTTTGAGGATTTCGAGAGCCTCGCCGCGTTCCTGCATGCCTTCGACGACCACTTCCTTGTTTTCGAGGGCCTTGTAGTCCTCGAAGAACCGCCGGATCTCGCGAAGCTTGTGCTCGGGTAGGTCGTGAAGCTTCCTGCGTTCGCTGTATACCGGGTCGTTGACGCTGACGGCGATGATCTTGTCGTCGATGCCTTTGTCGTCGCGCATCCGCATCACGCCGATGGCGCGGGCATGCATGATGCACAGCGGGACGACGGCCTCTTGGCCGAGCACGAGCGCATCGAGCGGGTCGCCGTCGTCGCAGAAGCTCCGGGGGACGAAGCCGTAGTTCGCCGGGTAGTGGACCGCGCTGAAGAGCACTCGGTCGAGCTTGAGCAGACCGCTTTCCTTGTCGAGCTCGTATTTGTTCTTGCTCCCCATGGGGACTTCGATGACCACCGGAAAGGTTTCGGAGAGTTGGTCTTCGTCGATGTAGACGTCGTGCCAAGGGTGCATGCTCGTCGCTCCTCCAGCTCAGCAGGCCTGCGCTCGCACAAGCTATATCACCGCCGGCCGCCGGTGGGCTAGGTCTGGTTTCGCCATTGTTTCCGGCAGGTAATAAACGAATCCGGGATTCAAGTTTTGCTGGTTCAGGGAGCGCCCTGATCCATGCTGATTCTCATGCCAGCGGATCAGGAACAGACCGTTGGGCTGGCCGGGGACTCGACACTACTAGACGGCTATAGACCCCTACCCAGGACCTACGACGAGTTATTCCGCGGAGACGGTGCTCCCCGTGAAGAGGTCTCGGACTTGGTCTCCGAGCTGAACCAGTTCGACCGCTCCGAGTTCATGATGCGCCAGCAACTCGCCGAGGGAGCGCTCTTTCGCGGTGGGGTGACGTTTTCCGTGTACTCCGATTCGCGTGGGCAGGAGAAGATTTTTCCGTTCGACCTCATCCCGCGCGTGATTCCCGCCCGCGTCTGGGACACGATCGAGCGCGGGCTCATCCAGCGTGTGACCGCGCTGAACCTGTTCCTGACCGACCTCTACGGCGAGCAGCGCATCATGAAGGAGGCGAAGCTCCCCGAGAGCGTGGTGTTTGGCACCACTGGCTACTTGAAAGAGCTTCGCGGATTGCGACCCGCCGAAGGCGTGTTCGTGAACATCGCGGGCATCGACCTCATTCGCGGCAGGGATGGGGCGTTCTTGGTGCTCGAAGACAACTTGCGCACGCCGTCCGGGGTGAGCTACGTGCTCGAGAACCGCGTCGTGATGCAGCGGGTGTTCCCCGGGGTCTTCCGGCGCAGCCGAGTCCGACCCGTCGATAGCTACGCAGCCCGGCTCGGGGATGCGCTCATGAGCGTGTCGCCGCGAGACCCGGGCGAGAGCCGAATCGTGGTGCTGACCCCGGGGCCGTTCAACTCCGCTTATTTCGAGCACAGCTTCCTGGCGCGGCAAATGGGCTGCGACCTCGTCCAGGGCAGCGACTTGTTCGTGCACGACAAGCGCGTATTCGTGAAGACCACGGCCGGTCCGCAGCGGGTCGACGTGATCTACCGGCGCATCGACGACGACTTCCTCGACCCTCGGGTGTTCAATGCGAGCAGCGTTCTCGGCGTGCCCGGCATCCTCGAGGCCTACGCGGCAGGCAACGTCACGCTCGCGAACGCGCCCGGCAATGGCGTGGCGGACAACAAGGCGGTCTATCCCTTCGTCCCCGACATGATCCGTTTCTACCTCGCCGAAGAGCCGATTCTCGGGCAGGTCGAGACCTACATCTGTGCCCGCCCGAAGGAGTGCGACCACGTCCTCGCGAACCTGAAGTCAATGGTAGTCAAAGCGGTGGATGGCTCCGGCGGCTACGGGATGCTGTTCGGACCGCGTGCCAGCAAAGCGGAGCTCGCAGAGTTTGCCGACAAGCTTCGTGACGACCCCGAGGGCTACATCGCGCAGCCAGTCGTCGAGCTCTCGACCTGCCCGACGTGGGCCGAAGGCGAGGCCGCTCCACGGCGGGTCGACCTTCGGCCGTTCGTGCTCACCGGAAAGAGCAGTTGGGTGCTCCCGGGCGGCCTGACCCGCGTGGCGCTCAAAGCGGGCTCGTACGTGGTGAACTCGAGCCAGGGCGGTGGGTCGAAGGACACGTGGGTGTTGGAGGGCCCGTCATCGTGATCTCGCGAGTTGCTGGAAACTGTTTTTGGCTCAACCGCTACATGGAGCGCGCCGGGAGCATGGCGCGCCTCTTGCGCGTCAATCGTTCGTTCATCCCTGGCGTCGATCTTCCGCACCTCCAGCGCTGGCATCCGTTGGTCGTCGTGGCGGGTGAGGAAGAACGATACAGGCGGCATTTCGGCGAAGACGAGAACGGTGAGACCGTGCAGGAGTACCTCACCTGGGACCGCCGCAACTCCACGTCGATCGTCGAATCGGTGCGCTGGGCGCGGGAAAACACGCGAACGGCCCGTGAGATCGTGAGCTCCGAGATGTGGGAGACGGTCAACTCGCTCTGGCACTGGCTCCAAACCGGCCCGGGGCGGCGGCTCTACCGATCGGACCGCGACCACTTCTATCAGCACATTCGCCAGATGGGCGAGCTGTTCCACGGGCAGGCCGACGAGACCATGCTCAATGGCGAGCCGCTCGCATTCATGCGGCTCGGGCGCTACCTCGAGCGTGCCGGGCAGACCGCGCGCTTGATGGACGTCCACTACCACACCTTCCCGGAAGAAGGCCCAATCGACGACCCGATCCGACTCGCGCAATGGTCGGCGCTCCTGCGCTCCTGTTCGGCGACGGAGCCATTCCAGAAGCGAGTCTTCGGCACGCCGACGGCGCGCGAGGTGGTGAGCTTCTTGCTGTTCGAGCAGGACCTCCCGCGCTCGGTGTCGCATTGCCTGCGCGCCGCCCGTCACTCGCTCGTGCAGGTGCGCGGGTACGGCTCCAATCGCATCGGCATGGTGTCCACGGCATTGCTCGAGGCGCTCTTGAGTCACGTTGCGCTCCGCGAGGGGCACACGATCGTGGGCGGCGAGCTCCACGACGAGCTCACGTATCTGGTCGATTCTGTGAGCGACCTTTGTGCCTCGATCGAGCAGGAGTTCTTCCAGTCGACCGAATTGCAGACTCAGATTCTCGTGGAGGCGAGCAGTGCAGCAGCTCAACAGTGACCTTCTTGCGATCTGTTACGACAGCCCGGCGTCGCCGACGATCCGCTTCAAGAAGGGCAACCGGCCGGACGGGTGGGGATTTGGCTGGTATCCGCGCGACGGCGTCGGTGCCTCGGTCCTCAAAGACCCACACGTCGAGTACGACATGGCGGTTGCCTCGGCCGTGCAGCGCTGGGACCGCTTTCGCTCGAGCATCTTCGTGTGCCATTGCGGTACCCACCGAGGCCGTTCCTTCACCGACACCCACCCATTCGTACGGAGCCATGCGGGGCGCGATTGGATCTTCGCGCACAACGGAGAGCTCGGCCGCAATCTGGACGTCACGCTGCCGCTCGACGAAGGGCTCGGGTTCGAGCCGGTCGGGCACACCGATACCGAGCACGCGTTCTGTTGGCTGATGGGCCAGGTGCGCGCGGTGGGCGCTCGGAGCCTCGCGGATCTGAGCTGGCAGACGATTCGAGAGTGGCTTCAGAAGCTCAACGAGCTCGGTACGCTCAACGTCGTCTGGAGTGACGGCCTGCACGTGGTGGCCTATCACGACAAGAACGGGTTCAATGCGCTCTATCACCTTCGCCGGCTTCCGCCGCCGACTTCGACGAAGCTAGAATCCGACCTGCTCGAGCTCGACGTCTCCAACTCGGTCGACGAGAATCGCACATTCACCCTCGTCTCGACGCGGCCGCTCTCGGATGAGCCCTGGTCGCAGTTCGCGCCTGGCGAGATGCGCGTCGTCAGCCGTGGGCAGTTGATCAATACGGGGGAGACGATCCCGCCGCCGGCGCCGGAGCGCCCGGAGAGGGCCGGGTCGTCGTGGTCGCGGGTTCAGCACGATTCTCCACGCACGAGCGTCCTCCAGCCGGTGACGCCGTCTCCTACCGCGCCCGGTCCGCTCGTGCCCGCGCTCGATTCTGGGCAAGGCAAGTCCGGCACATACGAGATCACTCACGAGACGATCTATCGCTACGAAACACCCGTCGAGACTTCGAGTCACACGGTTCGCCTTCAGCCCGTGCGAGACCTCACGCAGGACGTTCTCGAGTACAAGCTCGAAATCTCACCGCCTGGCCAGGCGTTTTCCTACGAGGACGTGTTCGGAAACCACGTGCTCAGCTTTCAGATCAGCCAGCCCTACACGGAGCTGTGGGTGCGCGCCATTTCGAAAGTGAAGACCTACCACGTCGAGACGCACTCCTCGCTGCGAACGACACAGATTCCGCTGGTCTGGATGCCGTGGCAGCGTCAGATGATGAATCCGTTCCTATTGCCGCCCGAGCTTCCGGAAACCGAGCTTCGTGAGCTCTCGGGCTTTGCGATGAGCTTTGCGGCCCGCCGCAGCTACGACCTGCTCGAGACGCTCATCGACCTCAACGAGACGCTCCACAAGGACTTCAAGTACATTTCTGGGGTCACGACGCTCGAGACTTCCGCCTTCGACGTGTTTCAAGAGCGACGCGGTGTGTGTCAGGACTTCGCGAACCTCTTCATCTGCCTCGCGCGCCTGCTCGGTGTACCGGCGCGTTACCGGGTGGGTTACATCCACACCGGCGCGGCATATCACAATCAAATTCAATCCGAGGCGTCTCACGCCTGGGCGGAGGTATACCTTCCCTCCGTTGGCTGGCGCGGCTTCGACCCGACGAACGGCTGTTTGGTGGATCTCGACCACATTCGGGTCGCGGCAGGGCGTAACTACAGAGACGCCACGCCGACGGCCGGCACCCTCTACGCCGGCGGGCATGGCGAGCGGCTCGAAGTGTCGGTCCGCGTCAAACAGATCGAAGAGGCGACAGCGCCTGCAGTCGACGCTCAGCAACAGGCGCAACAATAGCGCCCCGTCGCAGCAGTGCGCGCCATTCCTCGGCGCTGTGTGTGTTCGGCTCGGTGCCGGTGTAGAACGCCCGGAAGAGGCGAAGGAAGCGCTCCGGCTCGTCCTTGTGCGGAAAGTGGCCGACGTCCGGGAACACCTCGAGCTGGCTTCCGGGCATGGCGCCGTGAGCTTTGTGCGCGTGAGCCACTGGGATCACCGCATCGCGTGCGCCCCAGATGAGCATCGTGGGCATCCCCTGCGTCAGGTAACAGCGGTCGAGCATCGTGATCGCTTGGCCCTTCCAATCGACCGCTGCGCGTAGCGTGCGGACGAAGGCAAGCCGAGCCGATGCGTCGGGCAGAGCGTCGAACACGCGCATCAAGTGGTTCGCGTCGAGGCCGAGGTTGGTGTTCAGCACCTCGAGCGCTGCAAACGTGACCCTTCCGAGGAGTCGAGCGGCGGGAGTGCCGATCAACGGCAGAACGAGGTCGGCGTTGGGCGCCGAGGCAAAACGCAGCAGCGGCGTCACCTCGTGTGCGACTCCACCCGTGCTGATCAGACAGATGCGCTCACATCGCTCTGGAAACTGGTAGGCAAACTGCATCGCAACGCCACCGCCTAGCGAGTGGCCGACTACCGTGACTCGTTCGATGTCGAGCACGGCCAATAGATCGCGCATCGCGTTTGCATAACCTGCGATGGAGTAGTCAGCCCGGGGCTTGTCTGAATGACCGTGTCCGAGCAGGTCAGGCGCGATGACCGTGTGATCTTCGGCGAGGCCAGGGATGACGTCGAGCCAGCTATCCGCGCTGTCGCCGATGCCGTGAATCAGGAGAACCGCCGGACCGCTGCCGGCCTTGATGAAGGCACGCCGGTAGCCGTGGATGGTTCGGTACTGCCTCGCGTCGAACGTCTCCGAACGCGCTGCGCGAAGCTGGGTGGGGAAGCGGATCACGTTCTTCACGATGCTGGGAGCATATCCTTCGGGTCGGCCGTCCGCAGCAGGGACGAAGCGCTCCCTACGGAAGTTGCGACGGAGATACCGCTCGGAAACATGCTCGAAATCACACCGGGCACGAAAACCTGCTAACCCAATGTCAGATGAACATCCTCGTCGATCATCTGACCGAGTATCGCTACGAGCAAGTCGTCGGGTTCGGGGAACACGCGCTCTATCTCCGGCCGCGCGAGAGTCAGACGATCCACGTGGAGTCGTTCGAGCTGACTTGCGAGCCCGAGGGCAAAGTGCGGTGGGTGCGGGACTGCTTCAACAACGTGGTGGCGGTGGTGAGCTTCGGGTTGGCGAGGTCCTCGCTGCTTTCGTTTCACTGCCGCATGGCGTTCGAGGTCGCCGAGGAGAACCCATTCGATTTCATCTTGGAAAACCGCGCTAGCCATTTTCCATTCAGCTATGACGATCGCGAAAAGGGAGCGCTCCGGCCCTACCTCGACCCCGAGGAGTCGGAGCGCTGGCGCCTCCTGGAGTGGGCCCGCGAAGCGCTGGGCGATTTGAGCAAGCCGCGGGAGACAATCGCACTGCTGACCGACCTCAACTTGGCGATCCACCGACGGATTGCCTACGAACGCCGCGACGAAGAAGGTACCCAGGCGCCCAACGAGACGCTCGATCGTGGGTGCGGATCCTGCCGTGACATGGCCGAGCTCTTCGTTGGAGCGAGCCGTCAACTCGGTCTCGCCGCCAGATTCGTGAGCGGTTATCTCTACGAGCCTCCGCATCCGGACGGCTCGCCCACGTTCAACGTCGCCGCGGGCTCGATGCATGCGTGGGCGGAGGTGTACCTGCCGGGTGCGGGGTGGCGTGGCTTCGACCCCACGAATGGGCTTCTGACCGACCATCACTTTCTGCCTGCGGCGGTGGCCAATAGGCCGGAGTGGGTCAGCCCGATTCAGGGCCAGTACTTCCATCACGGCGGCGTCGCATCGCAGATGCGCGTCACCTTGAAGATCGCGGAGGCGGACGCATGAGTCCCGCGGTCGACGGGCTCGCGGAGGCAGTGGAGGAAAAGCTGCGCGAACGCGCGCTCGTGCTGACGATGGGCGGTGAGCCCACGTTCATTCCGATCGAGCCGGAGGGTGCCGAGTGGAATCACGAGGCCATGGGCCCGGAGAAGATTCGGTACGCGAAGCGGCTCACGGCGCGGCTTTTGAAAGAGATCTACCCGGGTGGGCTGGTGATGCAGGTGTTTGGCAAGCAGTACCCCGGCGAGCCGTTACCTCGCTGGGTCGTGCTGACGTTGCACCGCGAGGACGGTGTGCCGATGTGGCGTCACCCCGAGATGTTCGCCCTCGACGGCGGCGGGCGAAAGGCGACGGACCGCGACGCCCGCAAGCTCATCGCCGCCCTCGCGAACGAGCTCGGCGTCAAGCAATACGTGCTTCCTTGCATCGAGGAAGGAGGCTCCGCGGACGTTCCGCGCGGTTGGGTCTTGCCGCTCGATCGCCGCGACGATGATTGGGTGTCCGACCGGTGGCCGTTCTCGCTCGATGCTCCCGCGGTACTCATGCCCGGCAAGAGCCCGATCGGTTTGCGACTTCCGCTCGGCGAGCTCCACGAGCGGAACTTGCGGCGGGCTCTCACTCTGGAGGCCACGGAGGGCGCGCTTCATCTCTTCGTGCCACCTCTCGAGTTCGATGCGTTCGCCGCGCTCATTCGAGTGATCGAGCGATGTGCGGTCAAGAGGCGCGTGTCGCGTCTCGTGCTGTGCGGGTACCGGCCGAGTCAAGCGCCGGGCGTGACCTCGCTCGGTCTGGCCGCAGATCCGGGAGTGCTCGAGGTGAACCTGCCACCCACGCGGACGTGGCGCGCCTACGATCGGATTCTCGCGAGCATCACCAAGGCTGCCGAAGCCGAGGGGCTCAGGACGACGCGCCGGCACTTCAACGGGCAGATTCAAGGCACGGGCGGCGGTGCGCACGTGCTGTTCGGAGGCCCGAGTGTCGACGAGAATCCGTTCTTCGAGCACCCTGCGCTGCTCTCCAGCATCCTCCGATATTGGCAGCGTCACCCGGCGCTTTCCTATTTCTTCTCGGGTCAGTACGTGGGACCTGGCTCTCAAGCGCCTCGCGCGGACGAGACCCTCTTGGCCAAGCTCTACGAGCTCGAGACGGCATGCTTCGGTGCCGACAGCGCGAACGGGACGACCGACCGCGGCTTCTTGGATCGTCTCTTTCGCAACCTCTTGACCGACAGCGCAGGCAATACGCACCTCGCCGAAATCAGCATCGACAAGCTGTGGAACTACGACTCGCCAACGGGGCTTCAAGGATTGATCGAGCTTCGCGCCTTCGAAACCATGCCTGACCTCGGGCTTCAGTCGCTCTCTGCGCTCTTCGCTCGCGCGATCGTCGCCATGTTGGCCGCAGAGCCGTGCAAGGGTCCGCTGGTGCGCCACGGCCCGAGCCTGCATGACCGGTACATGCTGCCCGCAGCGCTCTGGGAGGACATCGGCGCGATCTGCGCGGATCTTGCGGCCGCCGGCCTTCCGTTCGAGCGCGAGTGGCTCCGGGGGATCCTCGAAGCGCGGTTCCCGGTGCTCGCTCGACTCGAGCTAGGCCATGGCGAGGTCGTCGTGCGCCAAGCGCTCGAGCCGTGGCCCCTCATGGCAGAAGTGTCGGACGGAGGCGCCACGTCGCGGGTCGTCGACAACTCGACCGATCGCATAGAGCTTTCCGTGACCGATCCGGCCGTGCTCGAACGAGGTCGGGTTGCCGTCGATGACGTCTTGCTGCGGTTCCACGACTTCGAAGGGAAGCGAGCAGGCGGGGTCAGGTACAAGGCGGCGAGTGGCTGGCCTGCGCTTCATCCTCACGTTCCGATCCAGTCGCCCATTCGTATCGAGGTGCTCGACCGTTCGGACAGGGTCACCGCCGCCGGGCGCTATTACTTCTGGAACCCCGATGGGCCACGCTACGATGGACTTCCACGCGACCTCGAGGAAGCGCGTGCCCGCCGGGTGGCGCGGTGGCGCCCGTCCCCGGGCGATGTGGGCGCTCAAAGAGCGCTTCGCCAAGGGCTCTACACGGAGGAGAGTTGCTACACGCTCGATCTCCGAAGGCAGGCTTGCGGGGGGTAGAGCCGCCTGCTCAGCCGTCGACGAGTCGAACAGCGCCGGTCGGCAATGGGAGCGTGGGCAGGTTGTTGAAGGCGTTCTTGAGGCTGTCCTGCCAACCGCGCCGGAGCGCGCGCAGATAGTCGTCGTCCTCGCCGAAGGTCACGTGGTTGCCGGGCCGCTGACCATCCGCGGCGTACAGCAACAGATCGATGGGCGGCCCCACACTGGCGTTGCTTCGCATGGTGGAATCCATCGACACGAGCGCGCAGCGGCCGGCGACTTCGAGGCTGACGTTCGGCTCGATGATGCGATCGAGGATCGGCTTGCCGTACTTCTCTTCACCGATCTGCAAGAATGGAGAGTGCCGAGAGACTGGGATGTAGTTGCCCTCGGGGTAGATCAGGAAGATCGAGTGCTCGGCGCCCCTGATCTGCCCCCCGAGGATGAAGCTCGCGCCGGCGCTGAATTGCTTACCCTTGGCGGCCTTGTCGTGCTTGCGCTGCTCCTCGACGCTGACCTGGCCCACGTAGTCGGCGGCGCCGGTGAGGCGCTTGACCGTGCTGAGGCTCACCTCGGCGTGGTCTTCGATGTCACGCCTGAGGCGAGTGACGACCGCGCGGCTGGTTGCCAAGTTGCCGGCGGTCAAGAGCGTAAAAAAGCGCTCTCCGTCGCCGAGAAACGTATGCATCTTGCCGTAGGTGCTGATGTGGTCGACACCAGCATTGGTCCGGGAGTCGGATGCGAACACCAGCCCCTGGTTCACCTTCACGGCCACGCAATAGGTCATCCGGGAGAAAGTACGAGAGCCGGGGAGGGCGGTCAACGCAATACGCCTGTTGCGGTTTCAGCGGCTTTGCCCGACAGTACGCCGCGGAGATCGTCACGGTATGATTCTGGATCGTTTTCGGGTTGACGGACGCGTAGCCGTCGTCACAGGCGCCGGCCGGGGTATCGGTCGGGGAATTGCGATTGCTCTCGCGGAGGCGGGAGCCGACGTCGTGCTAGCTGCGAGGCGCGAGCACACTCTTCGGGAGGTCGCGAGCATCGTCGAGCAGAATGGGGGCCGCGCTCTCGTAGTGCCGACCGACGTGCTCGACGCGGAGCAGCTCGATCGCCTCGTCGAGCGGGCGCTCGAGGAGCTCGGAGGGGTCGATTTGCTCGTCAACAATGCGGGCGGAACGCTGCCCGGCCCCGCACTGCAGTGCACCGATGCCGAGCTCGACCAAGCGTTCCACTTCAACGTGACGACGGCCTTCCATTTGTCGCGCGCGTTGGCGCCTTCGATGGCGGAGCGCGGGCGCGGAGCGATCGTCAACATCACCTCGGGGCTTTCGCATTTGGTCGACAATGGTTTCGTCGCGTACGGCACGGCGAAGGCCGCCATGGCGCACATGACGAGGTTGCTCGCCCACGAGTGGGCTCCGCACGTGCGCGTCAATGCCATTGCAGTCGGCGCGACCCAAACGGATGCGCTCGCGATGGTGACCGCGGACAAGGCCCTCGCGAAGCAGATGGAAGATCTCACCCCGCTCGGCCGTCTCGGTACGGTGGAAGACATCGGGGCGGCAGCGCTCTACCTTCTCTCCGACGCGGGAAGCTGGGTGACTGGCAAGGTGCTCGAGGTCGATGGAGGCACTGTCGATTCGAGCTGGCCGTTCTCCATGCCGAGTGGGCTCAGCGGCCCGAAGGGCGAGTGACCCGATGAAGGCCGCGATGATCGACGCGCACACCGATGACGTTTCGGCGGTACTCGTGCGTGATGTGCCGGTGCCGACGCCCGGGCGAGGCCAAGTTCGCGTGCGGATGCGTATGGCGCCCGTCAATCCATCGGACTTCAACTACATCAACGGGACGTACGAGCGAGCATTTGCCCGCATGATCTGGAACCGGGGTGTCGAGCGGCCCACGGGGCCCGCCGGCGATCCTGCTCCCGCGCCGCCGTATTCCCTCGGTGTCGAAGGCGTCGGCATCGTGGAGGAGTCCGGCGGCGGCCTGTTGGCCCGGCGCTTGGTGGGCAAACGTGTCGCAGTCGTGGGTGGCCCGCCCCATGGTACCTGGCAGGAGCAAACGCTGATCGACGCGCGGCGCGCGTTCCCGGTCCCGCGTGCGTTGAGTGATGCGCAAGCTTGCTCGTTTTTCGTCAACCCGTTGACCGCGTTGATCATGGTGCGACACGTCCTCCAAGTCCCGAGAGGGGCGGTCGTGCTGCAGACCGCGGCGGGCTCGGCGCTCGGGCAAATGGTCCGCAACTTGGGGCGCGCCGACGGGTTTCGCGTCGTCAACGTCGTGCGCAGCCGAGCCGGAGCGGAGCGCCTCGCGAAGGACGGCGCCAAGTACGTGATCGCCACGGAGGATCAGGACCTCCTCCAGGCCGTACACCGCTACGTCCCCGGTGGGGTGCAGTACGTCTTGGATTGCGTCGGCGGCACCACGGCATCGGAGGCCCTTCGGACGCTGGCGCCCGGCGGCCGCATGGTGTGCTACGGCACCCTGAGCCCCGAGCCGATCTCGCTCGCGCCGCGCGACCTCATGATGCCGATGACGAGCGTGGAAGGCTTCTACCTCGCGGCCTATCTCGCGAACCGATCGCTCTTTCAGCGCATCGCTCTCGTGCGCACGACCGCGAAGCTCATCGCGAGCGGTGTTCTCGGGACCTCCGTCGAGCAGACATACGGCCTGGGCGAGCTCCGCACCGCCCTCGAGCATGCGCGCCGTCCCGGTCGCAGGGGCAAAATCCTCTTGGCCCTCTAAAAAACCGCTCAGATCGCCTCGGAGAGGGGTTAGAATCTGCAAGCCCCTGCAAGACATGAAACCACTCATCGTCGTCTGTACCGATTTCTCGCCCTGCTCAGAGCTGGCCCTCGTCCGGGCCTCGGAGATCGCGCGGCGAGACGAGACCCGGGTGTTCATTCTGCATACGTTCGACCCGAAGAAGCTCAAGGGCCCCGCGGCGTATGCTCCAACGGAACGCGAGCGACGCGGGTGGGACGAGGACTCGATGCGCCTGCTGAGGGAGGCGCGTCACCGCTACTTCGGCCACCTCGAGGACACCGACGTGCAATATGACGCACGCCCCTGCACATCACCCTCGGTGGAAATCTGCCGGGTTGCGACCGAAACGAGAGCGAGCTTGGTCGTGCTCGGCTCGCACGGACGCACCGGCGTGCTCCGGCGCCTCTTGGGCAGCGTCGCGGAGAACACCGTGCGTCACGCCCCTTGCAGCGTGTTCGTCGTGCGGGAGCCGATCGCCCCCGCAGTCTGACTCGTCAGCCAGACTTGAGCTTCGCCTTGATGTTCTGAAGGCGCTGCATGATCTCGCCGCCTAGCGCTTTCAGCTCTTCACCGACCTCCTCGGCCTTCGCATCGAACCGCTGTTCGAAGTCGGCGAGGCGAGGCTGAACCTCTTCCCACGCATCCTTCGCGTCCATGCCGGCGAGATGCAGCTTGAGCTTGATCTCGTCCGCAGCGCGTCGGAGGTCGTTGCGCGTATCTTCCAAGTCTTGCTTCAGTGTCTTGTCTGCTTCTTCGGCACTCATGGTCTCCTCCTTTGAGGGGTCCGAGGTGATACCAGCACTGCAGCAGTCGTGCCAAGCGGAACCCCTTGAGGTTTTGCGGTACCGCATGCTCCGGCGGACGCAACTTCTTCGTCCAACCCTCCCCAGCGCGCAAGATCCGCGCCCCTGCGGACGGCCGATTGGGGGGTTTTATCGGCCAGGTGCTGCGTTCCGGCTCTCCCGGAGACTTGGCCCGGCGGATGCATGTAGCGTTCGAGGGTATCGAGATGCGCATCGTGAAACGACCTCGGCCGGGGCAGGCCGGCCCAAACCTGACCGACTACGACCGGGCGAGGGCATCTTTTTCGTGGGAGCGCGCGCGGGAAGAGCTCGATGGTCTCCCTCAGGGGCGCGGACTGAACCTCGCGTACGAGGCGGTGGGGCGCCACGTCGCAGCGGGACATGGTGACCAAACGGCGATCATTTGGCTCGGCAAGAAGGGCGAGCGAACGCAGATCAGCTATGCGGAGCTCGATTCGCTCAGCGCGCGCTTCGCGAACGTGCTCGCGGGGATCGGCGTCGACGCGGGCGACCGTGTCTACTCGCTCGCGGGGCGCGTTCCGGAGCTGTACGTCTGCGCACTCGGAGCCCTGAAGCACCGGGCAATCTTCTGTCCCTTGTTCTCGGCATTTGGACCGGAGCCCCTCCTGCAGCGATTGAATCTCGGCGAGGCGAAGGTGCTGTTCACGTCGGAGCGCCTGTACCATCGTCGCATCGCAGCCATTCGCGATCGAATCCCGACGCTCGAGCACGTGATCATCGTGGCGGATCCGAAGCGGCCCAAGCACCCCGCGGGGACGACCGATTGGGCGACAGCGATGGAATCGGTTGCGGCCGACTACGAGATTGCCGCGACCGACCCAGAAACCCCGTCGCTCTTGCATTTCACCAGCGGCACGACTGGTACGCCCAAGGGCGCCTACCACGTGCACGGCGCGGTGTTGACTCATTACGTGACCGGCAAGCTCGCGCTCGACATGCACCCGGGTGACGTCTACTGGTGCACGGCGGACCCAGGTTGGGTCACTGGGACTTCGTACGGAATCAGCGCGCCGCTTGCCAATCGCGTGACGATGGTGGTCGACGAAGCCGAGTTCGACCCAAAGCGCTGGTATCAGATCCTCGAAGAGGAGAGAGTCCAAGTCTGGTACACGGCGCCAACGGCCATTCGGATGTTGATGAAGGCCGGGCCCGATCTGCCGCGAAGCAAGAACCTCGCCGCGCTGCGCTTCATGGGGAGCGTCGGCGAGCCATTGAATCCGCAGGCAGTCGTTTGGGGCCAGGAGGTGTTCGGCATGCCATTCCACGACAACTGGTGGCAAACGGAGACGGGCGGGATCATGATCGCCAATTTCGCGTCGATGGACGTGAAGCCCGGCTCGATGGGTCGGCCGATACCCGGGGTCACGGCGGCCATCCTCCTCGAAGGGGAGGACGGGCAGTTGCACGAGGTCGATGACCCCGAGAAGGATGGGGAGCTGGCGTTGCGGCCCGATTGGCCTTCCATGTTTCGGGGGTACTGGAACAACCCGGAGCGCTACGAGGCCTGTTTCCGCGACGGCTGGTATTTGTCGGGCGATCTCGCGCGGCGTGACGCGGACGGGTACTACTGGTTCGTCGGTCGAGCAGACGACGTCATCAAGTCGGCCGGGCACCTGATCGGGCCGTTCGAGGTCGAGAGCGTCGTGATGAAACATCCGGCGGTCGCGGAGGTCGGCGTCATCGGCAAGCCCGATCCGGTGGCCGGTACGATCATCAAAGCGTTCGTCAGCCTCCAGCCCGGAGTCGAATGGAGTGAGGAGCTGCAAAAGGAGCTCCTCGGGTTCGGCCGCAAGAACCTCGGAACGGCTGCCCCGCGTGAGATCGACTACTGCGAGTCGCTTCCGAAGACGCGAAGCGGAAAGATCATGCGTCGCCTTCTGAAAGCACGGGAGCTCGGGTTACCCGAAGGGGACACCTCGACCTTGGAAGGAGGAGAGAGTTGACTCTGGACATCTCACGCGACCACGGGATCGAGCTGCTGCGCGACATGATTCGAATTCGCAGGCTCGAAGAGAAGAGCGCAGAGCTCTATGCGAAGCAGAAGATCAGAGGCTTTCTGCACCTGTACATCGGCGAGGAGGCCGTGGGGGTCGGCGCCATGCATGCGCTTCGCGACGATGACAACGTCGTGGCGACCTACCGCGAGCACGGGCAGGCGTTGGTACGCGGAATCCCGGCTGGGGAGATCATGGCCGAGATGTACGGCAAGGCGAATGGGTGCTCTGGAGGTCGTGGCGGGTCGATGCACCTGTTCTGCGCAGCGCGAAGGTTCTACGGGGGACACGCAATCGTCGGTGGCGGACTTCCGATCGCCGTCGGGCTCGCGATGGCCAGCAAGATGAAGGGCGAGTCGCGGATCACGGCGTGCTTCTTCGGGGACGGGGCGACCGACGAGGGTGAGTTCCACGAGTCTTTGAACCTCGCGGCGCTCTGGAAGCTGCCAGTGCTGTTTCTTTGCGAGAACAACGAGTACGCCATGGGTACCGCGGTATCGAGGCACGTGTCGGATCGAGACATCGCCAACAACCCACCCGCCTATGGCGTACCGGCGGATTCGGTCGATGGGATGGATGTCGTCGCGGTCGAACGCTCCGTACACAACGAAGCCGAGCTCGTTCGAGAAACCGGTAAACCACGCTTCCTCGAGCTCAGGACATACCGCTTCCGTGCGCATTCGATGTATGACGCGGAGCTCTATCGCTCGAAGGAAGAGGTCGAGGAACGCAAGAAGGACGACCCCATCGAACGGTTCCAGAAGCGACTGCTCGACGAGGGGTTCATCAGCCAGGCAGACATCGATGCCATCGAGGACGACGCCGCGACGGAAATCGCCGAAGCGATCGAGTACGCCGAACGGGGCGAGTGGGAGCCGGTCGAGGAGATCGGCCGCCATACCTATGCGAGGGATTTGTCGTGACGACCTACCGGGACGCAGTTCGAACCGCACTTCAGACCTTGCTTCGCGAAGACGATCGCGTGTTCTTGATGGGCGAGGACGTGGGCCGTTACGGAGGTCCGTACGCCGTGAGCAAGGGCTTGCTCGAGGAGTTCGGGGAAGAGCGCATTCGCGACACCCCGCTCTGCGAATCGACTTTCGTCGGCGCCGGAATTGGCGCTGCGCTCGGAGGCATGCGGCCGATCGTCGAGGTCATGACGGTGAACTTCAGCTTGTTGGCGCTCGACCAAGTCGTGAACAACGCGGCCGTGATGCGGCACATGTCCGGCGGGCAGTTCGAGGTGCCGATTGCAGTGCGAATGGCGACTGGTGGCGGCAAGCAAATCGCTGCGCAACACTCGCACAGCCTCGAAAATTGGTACGCACACGTCCCCGGGATCAAGGTGCTGGCGCCAGCGACGGTGCAGGATGCGCACGACATGCTACTCGCAGCGGTCGAAGATCCGGATCCGGTGTTCATCTTCGAGCATCAGATGCTCTACGGCGTCGAAGGCGATCTCGACACCAAGGCGACGCCGACGTCTCCATGGAAGGCTGCGATCCGGCGCGGAGGGACCGACCTGAGCCTCATCGCGTACGGTGGCTCGGTGCACAAGGCGCTGAGCGCAGCCGAGGAGCTCGAGAAGACGGGGATCAGCGCCGAAGTGGTGGACCTTCGAAGCCTCCGGCCTCTCGACCGCGAGACGATTCTCACGAGCGTGCGCCGTACCCATCGGGCGGTGGCGATCGACGAGGCGTGGAAGACGGGCAGCCTGGCTTCGGAGGTCAGCGCCATCCTCGCCGAGCAGGCCTTCTATGACCTGGACGCCCCCATCGAGCGGGTGTGCACCCTCGAGGTGCCCATCCCCTACGCGAAGCACCTCGAGGACGCCGCCATCCCCCAGGTCGGTCGCATCGTCGAAGCCGCAAAGAGGAGCATGGGCCGTGGCTGAGTTCGTCATGCCGTCCCTCGGGGCCGATATGACCGCGGGCACTCTGACGAAGTGGCGGGTCGAGGTCGGAGAGAGGGTCAGCCAGGGGGACATCATCGCGGAGGTGGAAACCGACAAGGGGATCATCGAGGTGGAGGTGTTCGAGAGCGGCACCGTACAGAAGCTGCTCGTCAGCGAGGGACAGAAGGTTCCCGTGGGAACCGTGCTCGCAGAGATTGCCGAGGGCGCTGACGCTGGCGCGGACGCGGACGCTGGCGCTGACGCTGACGCTGACGCTGACGCTGGCGCTGACGCTGGCGCTGGCGCTGGCGCTGACGCTGACGCTGACGCTGGCGCTGACGCTGACGCGGACGCTGACGCTGACGCGGGCGCTGGCGTGGGCGCGGACGCCGACGCTGGTGGGCGCGGCGAGATCATGTCGGCGGGCTCCTCCGAACTGCGTCTCGACGGCCCCATGGCTTCTCCAGCGGTTCGCCGACGAGCCCACGAGCTCGACCTGAGTCTCGAAGGGGTGCGTGGGAGCGGGGCGCACGGCAGGATCACGCTTGCCGATGTCGGGGGCGGCGAGCGGCCGGCCGCCGTCCCCGGCGAACGGGCGCGAATCTCGCCGTATGCGCGGCGCATCGCCTTGGAGCGCGGGATCGATCTCTCGGCGATCCGGGGCACGGGGCCGGGCGGTGCGATTCAAGCGAGCGACGTGCTGACCGCCAAGCCTGGGGCTGGCCTCACGGACGCCTCACCCGCCGAGCGCATGCAGAAGGCCATCGCAGCCGCGATGACCCGGGCCAACGACGAGATCCCCCATTACTACGTCGAGCAGAGCATCGACATGGAGGCGGCGTTGACCTGGCTCGGGAAAGCCAACGCCTCCCTCCGCGTCAGCGAACGCCTCGTGTCTGGCGTCTTGATTCTCCGTGCGGTCGCTCGAGCCTTGCGAAAGCACCCACAGCTCAATGCGACGTGGCAGGCCGGTGAGGTCGTTCCGAGCGAGCATGTGCACGTCGGGCTCGCGGTTTCGCTTCGGGGCGGGGGTCTCGTCGCGCCCGCGCTCCGGAACACCGACCAGGGAAGCCTCGCCGAGCTGATGGCGCGGATGACGGATTTGGTCGCCCGTGCGCGCGGTGGTGCGCTTCGAAGCTCGGAAATGACCTCCGCCACGATCACGCTCACATCGCTCGGAGAGCGGGGAGTCGAGAGCGTGACCCCCATCATCTTTCCGCCGCAGGTTGCCATCGTTGGCTGTGGCGCGACGGCCGAGCGGCCTTGGGTCGTCGGGGGCCGAGTCGTTGCGCGGCCGGTGATGCGCGTCACACTCGGCGGTGACCACCGCGTCAGCAATGGGCACCGAGGTTCGCGTTTCTTGAGCACGCTCGACCGACTACTGCAGGAGCCAGAAAAGCTATGACCAGCGAAGACGTACGCTCGACGTTGCTCAAATGCCTATACGACGTCGCCCCTGAGATTGCAGACGAGGAGATCGAAGATGACACCGACCTCCGCGACGAGCTCGACCTCGACTCGATGGACGTCCTTCGATGGGTGCAGGGGATTCACGGGGCGCTCGGCGTAGAGATTCCCGAAGAGGACTATGGGAAGATCGCAACACTCGGAAGTGCCGTTGAGTATGTCGCAGCTCGACTCTGAAGAGACACGAAGCTGGCACGCGCTGTCCGTCGATGCCGTGCTTTCAGCGCTATCGTCCGCGCGACGAGGCCTCGCCAAGGCCGAGGTCGACCGGCGTCTGGAGCGGGACGGTCCGAACGAGATCAAGGCCGCTGCGCATGTTTCTGCGTGGAAGATCCTCTTTCAACAGTTCAAGAACGTCCTGATCGTGATCCTCTTGGTGGCGACCGTGGCCTCGGCCTTTCTCGGCCATGGTGTCGAGACGATCGCCATCGCCATCATCGTCATGTTCGCCGTGGTGCTCGGCTTCATCCAGGAGTATCGCGCCGAGCGCGCCATCGAGGCGCTTCGGGAGATGGCCGCACCCACCGTCATCGTCATTCGTGATGGCAGAGAGGTGGAGATTCCCGCGAAGAACGTGGTGCAAGGCGACATCATCCTGCTCCAAGCGGGCGACAAAGTCGCCGCCGATGCGCGCCTGCTCGAGTCCGTGAACTTGCAGGCCGAAGAGGCTGCGCTCACGGGTGAATCCGTCGCGGTCCACAAGAAGACCGAGGCGCTGCCTGAACGAGAGCTGTCGCTCGGCGACCGCAGCAACATGGTGTTTGCGGGCACGATCGTCACGTATGGGCGCGGCCGAGGAATCGTCGTGGCGACCGGCATGAAGACCGAGGTCGGTCGCATCGCCGAGATGCTTCAGACCGTCGAGACGGGAAGGACACCACTTCAACGAAATCTCGACAAGGTGGGCCGCGTGCTCGGGCAGGCAGCCTTGGCCATCGTTGCGCTCGTCGTACTCGTGGGCTTGTTTCGGGACGAACCGCTGCTCGAGATGTTCATCTTCGGTATTGCCCTCGCAGTGGCCGCAGTGCCCGAGGCGTTGCCGGCGGTCGTGACGATCTCGCTCGCCATTGGTGTGCAGCGGATGGTGAAACGAAACGCGCTCGTCCGGCGTCTGCCCGCGGTGGAGACGCTGGGAAGCACCTCCGTGATCTGTTCCGACAAGACAGGCACGCTGACCCGAGACGAAATGACGGCCCGGCGCCTTCGCACGCACGACAGGACGGTGATGGTTGCGGGGAGCGGGTACGAGCCCGAGGGCGGGCTCTCCGTCGATGGCTCGACGGTCACGCCGTCGGCGCTGGAGCTCGAGCTCCTCACCGCTGGGGCGCTGGTTTCCGATGCGCATCTGGTCCAGGCCGATGACGGCAGCTGGGAGCTCAAAGGCGACCCGACGGAAGGTGCGATCATCGTCGGCGCTGCCAAGGCTGGGCTTCAGAAGGCCGATCTCGACGATTGGTTTCCCCGAGTCGGCGAGATTCCGTTTACTTCCGAATCGAAGCGAATGACGACCCTGCATACTGCCGGGAATGAGCAGGTTGCGTACGCCAAGGGCGCTCCGGAGGTCATCCTGGCGTCGTGTTCCCGGCAGCTCACTCGCGAGGGCGAGATCGGCCTCGAAGAGTCGGATCGGGCTGCCATTCTCGGCGCGGTCCAGGAGATGGCAGGCGAGGCGCTCCGCGTGCTCGCGGTCGCGAAGAAAACCGGTGCGAAGCTCGAGGATGCCGAGCGGGACATGACCTTCCTCGGGCTGGTTGGCATGATCGACCCGCCTCGGCCCGAGGCGAAAT
>Ga0209536_100004879_pt1 | contig 21094 bp, 17 predicted proteins | sample DeeMarSeWOR28_12_FD_187461 | JGI IMG/M metagenome (GOLD analysis project Ga0209536, IMG submission 187461) | Marine sediment microbial communities from White Oak River estuary, North Carolina - WOR-2-8_12 (SPAdes) (version 2) | ecosystem: Environmental > Aquatic > Marine > Intertidal zone >... | reverse complement strand
AACCAACCCGGCGAACTACATCCTTGTGCGTGACAATGGTGATGGCATCCAGACCACTACCTGTGCCCAGGGCGGCGGCGTAATTGGTGGTGATATTGTCATTACGGTCGACTCGGTTACATACAACAATGGCGGGGGAGTAGGTCCATACGTTGCTACATTGAATCTCAACGGTGGCGTACCCTTGATTGAAGGCGCCTACCGCCTGATCGTTTGCGGTACAACATCCATTGTTAACCAGTTTGGAATTGCACTGGCAGGAGATGGGGTTAATCCAGGCACCGACTTCACACGCAATTTTGTGATTACGTTTTCCACAACAGGCGGTGGTGGTGCAGATGGTGCCAGGAGCCTGCCCGCCACAGGCTTTCCCATGGGCGTTATGACGGACCTGCCTGCCCAACCTACTTACAAAGCATACGCCGCATATGGCGACTTGTGGCTTGAAATTCCTAAGCTTGGTCTGAAGATGTCTATTGTTGGTGTACCACAGACCGAGGATACTTGGGATGTAACCTGGTTAGGTAAAGATGCCGGGTACCTGCAAGGGACAGCTTTCCCAACCTGGAATGGTAATACTGTGCTTACAGGTCATGTTTGGGATGCCTATAACAATCCAGGCCCATTTGCTAAGATCAAAAACTTACGCTATGGTGACCAGGTTAAGATCCACGCCTTTGGTCAAGTATATACATATGAAGTTCGCGATAGCCGGCTGGTCTCACCGAGAAATATTCGCTCGACTCTCAAGCATGAAGACCTTGACTGGGTTTCGTTGTTGACTTGTGAAGATTTCAAGGGAGTTTCTCAAACATACTCATATCGCAGAATGGTACGCGCAGTGCTTGTGAATATAATAGCAGAGTAGTGAACCTGAATAACTTCTCAAAAAAAGAGTCTCCATCCACGGAGGCTCTTTTTGCTTCTAAAGGTGGAGAAATATGGGGTAACACATCCATATCGCCCAGAGAACTGCCGATCCCAATGTATCTGGTGAATTAGTGTAAATCTTTGGTTAATATCAACTGTTCCTTTGGGAAACATATGTCTATTCAGCCTCATTCTTTTCTCCAGCTACCGAGTAAATTCTTACATCATCATGATCAGCCGCTAATGCTTGCGTAGGATTGCCACTCACCGAACAACCTTTGCCAATCAAGGAATCTACTAACGTCGCTTCAGTGATACTAGAGTCGTCGTCTACGATTGTGTTCTTTAATATTGATCCACTAATTGAACAATTTTTTCCAATGGACACATTAGGACCGATTATGGAATTCTCAACTCGAGAGCTTTCATGTACATGGACCGGATGAATGAGTATGTTTGATGACCCTGCCATGCTCTCATTGTCAGATTCAGAGCGATGTTGGAGCAAGTAAGCGTTTGTTTCTATAATTGTCTCGGGCGTTCCAGCATCAAGCCACTGTGATACTCCTTCAGTTCTTATTCGCATTCCATTTTCCACCAAAATATTTATTGCATCAGCCAGATAGTATTCATTATTTAGAGAAGCATCTCTTTGGATCTGGGTTTCTATTGCTTTAATTAGTTCCTGTCCATCGGCAAAGTAATATAAACCGGTTAGAACTGATTTGTGCTCCATCGTTTGTGGTTTTTCGATCAGTTTCGTTATCAAGTTGTCTGAACCAACTACGGCCACACCATGGCTGCGTGGATCGTCTACATCCAGTACTGACGCCACACCATCCATAGTTTCTAATGGAAGATACGAAAGATCAGTTTCAATGATGGTATCGCAATATGTCAGTAATATTGGTCCAGAGATTGCTTCCTTAGCAAGATACACTGCATGTGACTGTCCCAATAACTGTTCCTGAACATAATAAGTGACGTTTTTATCGGGATGTGTCTCCTGCATATATTCTCTAATCTGTTCGCCCAAATAGCCAATAATGAAAATATATTCCAGAGTATATGTTTTTTCGAGCACCTGGAATGTCCCTAAAACATGATCTAACAAGCGCTTATCTGCGAGACGAACAAGTGCTTTTGGTTTATGTTGTGTTAGTTGAACCAACCTACTACCACGACCGGCCATGGGGATGATGATTTTCATGTCAATCATTTACCTTCAAAATGTCTTATATTGGAGTAATTCATAGTTTATCATCTTGTGGTTACCACCGTTACATTAGATCACAATAATCGTTGACGTAAAGCATTAAATAACGAGTTTAGCTCGGGAACTCGCAAAACCACCATCATAAGCACGTAGGCCAAACCTCCAGCCATGATTCCGCTGATGGTTAGCAGCCAGGCAGATTGTCCGCCGAAGATGCGAGAGACGGCGAACAGAGCAGCAGCCATTCCCAGAGTCCCGACGGTTGATAATAATCCACCTCGAAGTATATGAAAATCGTTGATGCCGTTCAATCGTTTGCGCATGATGATTAACAGGGCTGTTACTTCCAGTGCGGTTGCAAGCGAGTTTGCCAGCGCCAGGCCACCGTGCGGCATCCAGCCAATTCTTTTGAATAATGCAGAAAATGCAAAACTAAATATCACATTTAGCCCCATCACAATTACCCCAACGATGACAGGTGTTTTGGTATCGTGTTGTGCATAAAACGCCCGTGTGAGCACTTCCAGTATAGAGTGACCGATCATACCAGCTGCATACCAGAGCAGCGCCCAGGCCGCGAGGTCTGTCATGTGCGCATCGAATTGTCCGCGTTGGTAGAGCATGGCCACGAGCGGTTCGCGCAATAAAATCAGCCCAATGCTGGCTGGCATCGCCAGGAAGATCACACCGCGAATACTGGACGCCAGCGATGCCCGCATCTCATCCAGCTTGCCTAGTGCGAATTGCGCCGAGAAGGTCGGCATGGCGGCGATGGCCACGGATTGGGCAATAGCAGCCTGCGCCATCAGCATCAATGAAAAGCCATATCGCAAGCCCGCTACACTGCCGAGAGCCATTTGTGAAGCTAACCAGATGTTGACCCAGAAGTTTAGTTGTACCACGGCTACACCTAACACACGTGGCCCCATCAGGCGGAAGACTTCTCGCACTGCGGGGTTGTCGATCCCTAGGGTATTGGAGTAGGTGCCTTTTTGCTTTAGCAGGCTGGGGATTTGCAAGAGCAGATATAGTACCGCGCCAATCACTACACCCCAGGCCAGCCCGTAAACGCCCATGGTTGGCGCAAGCACCAGCACTCCAAAAATCATGCCCAGCTGATACATTGAAGGTGTTAATGCCGGAATGAGAAATACCTGGTGCGCGTTCAGGATGCCAACGATCAAACCACCCAGGCCAAAAAGCACCGCCGAGACCAACTGGATTCGCAAAAGGTCGACTGTTAGTGAAAAGAGGGCAGGATCGCTTGAAAAACCGGGCGCCAAAGCATAGCGGACGATTTGCGGTGCAAAGATAGCAGCCAACACGGCCAGGAAGCTGAGCGTCAGGATGAGAAGATTTGCGATGGAGGATGCCAGTTTCCATGCTGAGGCTTTATCATTTTTGGCAATGAAACCTGTAAAAGTGGGGATAAAGGCTGAGCCGAGCGCACCAGCCGCAAGAAGCATAAATAATGTTTCAGAAACCTGGTTGGCAGCAAAAAAGGCATCCAACTCGAAGGCCGGAAAGGCGCGTGCTACCAGAATGCCGCGCACCAAGCCAGTAATCTGCCCAAGCACGATGGCAAACATAACCGTCCCGGCGGCGCGGGCGATTTGGCGGTTGGCAGAGGGTGGAGTTTCGGTCATTTGTTTGAACCGCAAAGAACGCAAAGCTCGCAAAGAATTTTGCTTTGAATACTTTGTGTTTACCTAAGTTGATACCCTTTGAACCCGACGATATCTGTGTACTTGCGCTCTGGTAGGCTGGAGATCAGAGAATCCCAGTCTTCTAACGGAGTCACCGAACCATACGGCTTTTGATTAAGTATGTAAAGAGTGAATCCTAGATTTGTTAACATTTGCAGGTATTCAGTTGCGCCCCCGCCCGCTTCTTCTAATCCCTTGGGCCAAAATTCGCTCAACAAGATCACATTTTGTGAGCGTGCCAGCGTTTTCTGGAAACCGGAAATGGCTTTTTGTTCATAGCCTTGAATATCGATCTTGACGAAGTTGACTTCATCAATTCCTAGCTCAACCAGCACATCGTCTACCGGACGGCCCTCCACTGACAGGGTATCCCATTCTTCCACTTTCCCCTCGTAGGTGCCGTGATACGTGCGGTTGTCGCCGCGATTTTCCGGGTTCAGGCGCAGTTCCTGATTTCTGGGTTCAGGGGTTGCAGCCAGATTGAATGTGTCTACACGGGGGCAAGCTCGGCCGTTGGTTTGATTCGCGGCAACGCTTTTTTGCAGGAATTCGTATGTTATCGGATGTGGTTCAAAGGCCACGATGCGTCCGCCCGCGTCCAAATGATGCATGGATGCGGCCGTGTATAAGCCCAGGTTGGCGCCAATATCAACCAGTGTCATATCCCCGTGCAAATATTTCGCGAACAGTGCCTGTTCACTGTGTTCGTAAACGCGTAAAGTCAGTGCCCCGGAGACAACCGGGTCGTTTGGGTCAAGATGCAAGGTTGCCGGCCCTACCTGGATAGTTTCCGGGATGATGCGCAAAAGGATAGCGTTGGCGAGCGCCTTGAGTGGTTTGGGCTTGAGAACTTCGGTGTATATGAAATGAGCAAGTGACATAGCGGGGCGATTATATCACCCTGTTAGCAGTATAATTTTCTATCAGGAGAGCCTCATGAAACGATTTGCTTTTATTTTGATCGCGATGCTTTTTATCGCACCCGCTTGTTTGCCCGATACACCGACTGAGACGGAGCCGCCTCCAACCCAGCCCCCACCTGTGGATGTGACCGAGACGCCTGAGTTCGAGCTGACGGATATCCCGCTGCCCGCCGGATATGGCGCGCATGGCTCCTGGATCGATATCTACTTCACCGACCCTGAAAGCCCGTTGGCATCCCAGGAGACCGGTGGCTTGGATGGTCCGTTAGAAGCATCGATCGACTCCGCCCGCCTGACAGTGGACGTGGCTATCTACAGCATGAGCTTGCGAACTATCCGCGATGCGCTCATCCGCGCGCATGAACGCGGTGTGCAGGTGCGTGTAGTGATGGAAAGTGACAATATGGATCGTTCCGCGCCGCAAGCCTTGATCGAAGCGGGCATCCCTGTGTTGGGCGACCGCCGCGAAGGCTTGATGCACGATAAATTTGTAGTGATCGACCGTTCGGAAGTCTGGCTGGGCTCGATGAATTACACATACTCGGGAACGTATGAAGATAATAACCAACTCATCCACATCCGCTCGGTCAAAATGGCGGAGAATTACACGGTAGAGTTTGAAGAAATGTTCGTGGATGATATGTTTGGTGATAATACAGTTCCTGAAACACCTAACCCGGAAGTTAGCATCGAAGGCACGCGGGTGGAGACCTATTTTTCGCCAGATGATGGCGTTGCAGACCATATCTATGAGATTTTGAGTGATGCAGAAGAAAGTATATATTTCATGGCGTTTTCTTTCACCACCGATGAGTTTGGGGAAATCATCCGTGAGCAGGCCGAAAATGGGCTGACCGTGGCCGGAGTGATGGAGGAGCAGCAGGTCAAATCTAACATTGGGACAGAGTATGATTTTTTCAAGCAGGCCGGGTTGGATGTCTTTGTTGATGGCAACGAAGGCCAGATGCACCACAAAACCATGATCGTGGATGGACGGATCGTGATTACTGGTTCATATAATTTCTCTCGCAGTGCCGAGATTCGCAACGATGAAAATGTGGTTATTTTCTATAATGAAAAGATTGCAGATTTCTATATGCAGGAGTTTCAGCGGGTGTATGGGCAGGCACAAGAGTGAGATTATTTACAAACACATGTGGGGATAATAAATTTGGTAGGATCAATAAACACAAGAGGCGACTTATTCAGGTGGCCTCTTGTGTTTGTTCTATGAGTAGCCTAACGTGGGCATGAGCCGTGGACGAGCGCTTGACGAAATCAATTTAGAAACTTGAGATGGAAGCCAGTGAGGTGGATATTACTCTGAATACTTGAAATAATTATACAGTAGAGAGTACAACTCGGTAATAAACAAGATTTGCAGGGATTTTTTTGATTGGAACTCCCCCGTAACCTTTTTGCTGGAAGTACGACTATTTGGATGAAAGGAAGTTATTTAGTAAAAATTGTGAAAGAATGCCACTCGGTTAAGTTCAATGATAAGACCAAATGGTATACTCCCATGAATGCACAGAAATCAATTTCATCTACGTGGGGGCTCACGTTTTCTATGACGCAATACGAAGAGCAATTAGAAATAGACGACCTGAAAGATCTGGACTCGCAAGTCATAGGAGCGGTGTATGATCGCTACTTTGCGGATGTCTATCGTTTTGTCTATTACAAGTTGAACGATGAACAGGTGGCGGAGGATATCTCCAGCGACGTCTTTTTGCGTTTGATAGAAGCAGTCAAAAAGAAGCGCGGTCCGCAGACCAATCTCAAAGGCTGGTTGCTGGCGACCGCATCCCATGTAGTAACAGACTACCTGCGTCAGGCGTATCGACGACCGACAGAAGCCTTGTCAGAAACCATGCCGGACGATGGCGCACCAACCCTGACCGATGAGATTGATCGACGTGAAAAGGTGGATTCCGTTCAGGATGCGTATACCGAACTAACCCTCGATCAACAAAACGTACTGGCATTGCGCTTTGGTGACGGGTACTCGCTGGAAGAAACAGCACGAGTGATGCAGAAAAAAGTCAATGCCGTGAAGGCCCTCCAGTTTCGGGCGCTAGTAGCGCTGCAAAGGAACCTTGGGGAGGTGGTGAAATGAATGAGAAATTATACGAAGCTCTGGAAGTATGTTTAAATGCGCTCGAAACGGGAGCAGACATGGAGTCCGTGTTGGAGCGCTTCCCGGATATGAAGAACGAACTGGCCCCGTTGCTGGAAGCCTCTCAACAGGCCAGAAAACTGGCTATTCCGGAAGTCCCGGAAGAAGTAGTGCGGCGTAGTAAGGCCCGTGTTTTACAGCATGCAGCTGAGATGCGTGAAACTTCTATTAAACCACAGCAGCGCTGGTCTATGTTCACTTTTCGGCGGCTGGCAACTTCTCTGGCAATTGCGCTTGTATTTCTGTTAGGCGGCACGGGACTGGTACGCGCATCTGATGGTGCATTACCGGGAGATAATCTATACCCCGTCAAACGGACCTGGGAGGATGTGCGTTTATCGCTCTCTTTCGACCCCGAAGTCCGCGAAGAATTGGAAGACGAATTTGAAGATGAACGTTTGCATGAAGTCGATGAATTGTTGATTGAGGGACGCCATGAGACGATTATGTTCGCGGGCTTAGTGATGGAGCAGAACGGGGATCAGTGGATAGTTTCCGGCGTTTCTGTGCAGATCACGCCTGACAGCAATTTGCCTGTTGAACCTGTAACTGTGGGTGCCTCGATTGTGGTTGAAGGACGCACCAACGCCCAGGGCTTTGTAGAAGCTGAGCATGTAAAATTGTTAGGAGCTGGCATTTCTCTGCCGCCTTTTGAACCTACTGAAATTGATGAACCTGAAAACTCTGACAGTAATGAAAACACCAATTCAGAGAGTTATGATGCTAACGAACAGGACGAACTGAAAATAGAAACTCCATCAGGTGATAATGATAATAGCCGCGAAGACGATGAAGGTGAAACCGATAGGAGAAAAGATACTTCTGATGATGATGACAGTAAGGATAGCAGCGATGACGACGAGCCGGACGAGCCGGATGAACCTGGCGATGATTAGCCATAAGGGCGGGCGATATGCCCGCCCTAAATTTTTAAGTTGCCAATTTGACCGATTTGGTGTAAATTAAACCCCTAGCACGTTCGTTCTATAACTACGCAGGAGTTCTTAATGACCGATAACGAATTGTATCTTGGCCGCCTTTACGATTCCCAAAACAAAAAAACTACAGATAAAAAACTGACATATGATCCGGCTGATCTGACCACACACGCTGTTGTGACCGGTATGACTGGCTCTGGTAAAACCGGCTTATGTATCACCTTGCTTGAAGAAGCGGCTCTGCAGGGTATCCCGGCGCTAATTATCGATCCTAAAGGCGACCTGACTAACCTGCTGCTGCATTTCCCGGATCTGGCTCCCCAGGATTTCCAGAATTGGATCGACCCAGAGATGGCGCGCCGTGCTGGCAAGACCCTCGACCAGGCAGCCACCGAAGCCGCCCTTTCCTGGCGGGATGGACTGCATGAGTGGAATATTGGTACAGAACGCTTAATGGCGCTCAAGAATGCTGTTCAATATGCGGTTTATACACCCGGTTCGGATTCAGGTTTATTGGTAAGGGCACTGTCATCCCTGGCTTTGCCAACCGTGGAAGAACGAGCCAATAGAGAGATTCTGGTGGATAAAATATCCAGCACCGTAACGGCTTTGCTTGGACTGGTGGGGACAAAAGATATTGATCCGCTGCGCTCGCGTGAACATATTCTGCTCTCCAGGATCATCGAAGAAACCTGGAAGCAAGAGAAAAATGTTGATCTGACTGAACTTATCTTGCAAACTCAAAACCCGCCCTTTGATAAGCTGGGTGCATTCTCGATTGATACATTCTTCCCACAAAAAGACCGCATGGATCTGGCTATGCAGTTGAACAATATTCTTGCCTCCCCTTCCTTCCAGGGTTGGCGTGAAGGACACGCGCTGGATATTCGCTCTCTGCTGTATATGCCTGATGACCGGCCTCGCCACAGCATCTTTTATCTGGCACATTTGTCCGATACGGAGCGCATGTTTTTTGTGACGCTTCTTTTATCGGCGGTCGAGAGCTGGATGCGCACACAGGTGGGTGCCTCCTCTTTGCGGGCTATTCTTTACATGGATGAACTCTTTGGCTATCTGCCACCGCAATCCAATCCGCCTTCCAAGCAACCGCTGCTGCGTTTGCTCAAACAGGCGCGCGCTTATGGCCTGGGTCTCTTGTTGGCTACACAGAATCCGGTTGACCTGGATTACAAAGCGCTTTCCAACGCCGGCACCTGGTTCATTGGCAAGCTCCAAACGGAACGCGATAAAGATCGTTTGCTGGACGGTCTGGAGAGTGCCGCAGGTAACGTCTCGCGGGGCGAAATCGACAAGCTGATCTCCTCGCTCGGTAAGCGCGTCTTTATCCAGCATAATGTGCATGCCAAACAGCCTGCCATCTTCCAGACGCGCTGGGCCATGAATTTCCTGGCTGGGCCAATGACGCGCAGTCAACTCCCGGCTTTAAATAAGCTCGTCGGTGCGGATTTTTTAAAGGTGACACCAGACTTAACTGAATCAGCTCCGCAGACGGCGACCGGTTCTGAAGCCCCGCCCGCTGCGGATTTTTCCACTCCTGCTCCCGCTTTGGAAGCGGCTCCCGTCTCCCAACCAGCTCCGTCAAAGCCTGCCTCGTCCACAATGGGGTACGAAACCCGTTCACCCGTCCCGTCTGGCGTGGACGAATATTTCCTACCAACCAACTTGAGCCTGACCGAAGCGATACGCGCGGCTGGTAAGTCTTTGCCTGATGCGAAGTTGAGCGGTGTGTTGTACAAACCAACATTACTGGCAGCGGCCAACGTGCGTTTCCTCGACCGCAAATATGGCGTCGATACCGAATTGCAGCGCGCCGCCCTGGTTAAAGATCCGGACCGGCGGGGTGTGGTGCGTTGGGATGAACACTTTTACAGCAATTTTCCGGTAAAAAAAATGGAACATGAACCTGCACCCCAGGCGCGCTTTGGCACGTTGGACGCGCCTCTAAACGCATCCAAGCAGATGGCGGCTTTACAACGCGATTTTTCCGATTGGATCTATCGCTCGGTAACAGCTACCGCCAAAGCGAACGAAGCGCTGAAGGTGTATGCCGGGCCGGACGTCTCCCGCGCTGAGTTCTTGCGAGCCTGCGCCGAAACCGCTCGCGAAGCAAGTGATGCGGAGATTGAGAAAAAATCGGCACAGATCGATCGCAAAATAAAATCACTAGAAGATAAACTGGCGCGTGAAGAACGTGAATTGCGCGAAGATGAAGCTGAGTTGTCGCATCGCAAATTGGAAGAGATGGGCACGCATGCCGAGAATTTGTTGGGCATGTTTGGCGGCAGGAAGAGTTCGCGCCGTTTGTCCTCTTCGTTGAGAAAACGACGTATGACTGAGCAAGCCCAATCAGATGTCGAGGAATCGGAAGATGCGATTGCTCAATATCAAAAGGAAATTCAGATCCTGGAGAGTGAACGTCAACAGGTGATTGAGGAAATAAACGACCGCTGGGGAGATATTGTCAACGATATTAGCGAAGTAACGGTTACACCCAAGAAAACAGACATTTTTATTGAACTCTTTGGTGTGGCCTGGATGCCATTCTATCTGGTTGAGTCTGGCGGGAGAATGGTAGAATTGCCGGCGTTTGGTCAGGTGTAGTGATCGTTTTCCTGTTCATCCGTTTCCCCGTGCTCTTGTTTTAGAACGGCATAACGAGACAACGGAATAACGGTCTAATGGATAAACGGAGAATATATTGAACATATTTTGGCTTGTATTAGCGGTATTGATCTGGGGGGGAGTTCATTCAATTTTGGCTTCCCTGGAAGCAAAGGATTGGGTGCAACGTACGCTGGGGGAAGCTGGTCTGCGTTTTTATCGCCTTGCCTATAACATTTTCTCAGTGATCAGCTTTGTGCCGATCCTGTGGTTGATGGCAATTTTGCCAGACCAGGTACTTTACCAAATCCCCGCGCCCTGGATGTACCTTTTTCTGGCGGGACAGTTTGCGGCAGTCGTCTTACTGGTTGTCGGGGTATTGCAAACAGACACGTTATCGTTTGTTGGACTGAGGCAGCTTTTCGAGGGACAGAAACGCTCATCCCTGCTCATCACGCACGGATTGTATCGCTGGGTGCGGCATCCGCTTTATACAGCCGGTTTGCTTTTTATCTGGTTAACCCCTGTAATGAGCCAAAATTCTTTGATCGTTATCATCGCTGCAACGGTCTATATTATTGTGGGGGCAATCTTCGAAGAGCGTAAGTTGGAACGCGAATTTGGCACAGCTTATGCCGAATACAAAGCTGCAACGCCAATGCTCGTCCCCGGGCTGAATTTTGGGCGGAACAAATAGCCTGTTAATACGTCTTTAGTAAGTTGACACTTCTAATTTTCAATTCATATGGAAAAGGTATAATCTCCCCATGGCTACTGCCTCTTACCCGTATCCGCGGCGAAATCCGCTTTTCCCGCAAGTCCTGACTGCTCTCATAGGCGGCCTGGTGCTCTTTCTGGGCGCTGTTCTCTTGTGGACGTTCGGTTTTCAATTGATGTATGCCGGACGCATTTTCCCGGGCGTGTCCGTGGCCGGTGTGGACCTGTCCGGTCTTTCCCCGACCGAAGCTGCTACCAAATTGAACCAGACTTTGTCCTACCCTTATTCAGGCAAAATTGTCTTGCGTGATGGGAGCAGGGTGTGGGTGGTCACGCCTGCGCAGATGGGTATGGCATTTGACGCTTCATCCAGCGCACAGGCGGCTTACAAACTGGGTCGCAGTGGCGGCTTGTTTGGCAGCCTGGATGGTCAGATGCGGGCGCGCAGTGATGGCGCAGAAGTGCCCCCGGTCATATTATTTGACCAGCGAGTGGCCCACCAATATTTACAAGCCTTGTCGGCAGAAGTCAACCAGCAGGTGGTGGAAGCCAGTCTGAAGGTTGAAGGGACCGATGTGGTTGCCGTTGCAGGTCAGGTAGGGCGCTCATTGGATGTGGAAGGTACGTTGACATTCCTCAGTGCCCAGATGCAGACCTTCCGCGATGGGGAAGTGCCGCTGGTAATCCGTGAACAAATACCTGAGATTGTGGATGTTTCCGGGCAAGCGGAAGTAGCCCGCCGAGTGTTGAGCGAACCGCTGCGTCTCTACGTTGCCAATGCAGCCGAAGGAGACCCTGGCCCATGGACGTATGATGTACAAATTCTGGCGAATATGCTTATCGTTCGCCGAGTGGAAAATGAAGTCCAGGTGGCGCTTGATCCGACACCATTGCGGGAAATCCTGTTAGGAATTGCCACCCAGGTTGACCGAAAATCGGAAAATGCGCGCTTCTATTTCGATGATGCCACCCGCCAATTGGCTTTGATCCAATATGCTAAAGTTGGTCGCGTAGTGGACACGGAAGACAGCATTACGGCCATCAATGATGCCTTGTTGCAGGGTGAGCACAACATCGCCTTGCAGATCGTTGAAGAGCAGCCTGCAGTGACAGACAATTCTACAGCTGAACAATTGGGTATTACGGAACTGGTCAGCTCCGAGACATCTTATTTCTATGGTTCAAGCACTGAACGTAAACAGAATATCCTGGCAGCTTCATCACGTTTTCATGGTGTGCTGGTCGCACCGGGCGAGACATTCTCCATGGGCGATGCGCTAGGTGATGTCAGCCTTGATAACGGCTTTGCCGAAGCGCTTATCATCTATGGCGGTCGTACCATCAAGGGTGTTGGGGGCGGTGTTTGCCAGGTGAGTACAACTTTGTTCCGTACAGTGTTCTTCGGCGGATTTCCTGTCGTTGAGCGTTACTCGCATGCTTACCGTGTCTCATATTATGAGCGAACGGCCGGTGGATCAGTTGATCCCAACCTGGCAGGCCTGGACGCCACAGTTTACTTTCCGTTAGTGGATTTCAAATTCACCAACGATACGCCTTACTGGATATTGATGGAAACTTATATGAGTGATTCGTCGCTTACCTGGAAATTTTATTCCACCAGCGATGGTCGCAGCATTACCTGGGAGACGACTGGCCCACAGAATATTGCTTCAGCGCCTAAACCGCTCTTCGAGGAAAGTGACGAATTGAAAGCCGGCCAGATCAGGCAGGTTGATTGGGCTGCCAACGGCGCGGATGTAGTTGTCACACGCACGGTTTGGAAGAACGGCGCAGTCTATTTCAATGACGATTTCAAAACCCATTACGAACCCTGGCAAGCAGTCTGTGAAGTCGCGCCGGGCACCAAGGAACCCGAAAAACTGGCCAAGCGCAATAATCTATGCGGCTCGCCAAATACGTAGTTGAATTGCCAATATGACTTACAAAATGGTAAAATCCGCATTTGAAATGGAGCTTACATGATTAGTCAAGATTTGCTAGAAATCCTGCGTTGCCCGAATTGTGTGCGTGAGAAAGATGGTCTGCTTACTTTGCACAAGGATGCCTGGCTCATTTGCCAGGACTGTGGACGCAAATACCCGATTGTGGACGATATTCCGGTCATGTTGATCGATGAGGGCGATAAGTGGGTCAGTGTAGCAACTGAAAAATTGCCTGTTCCACCCCCAGCCAAGTAAGAGGTTCAGGTGCCCGTTATTGATGAACTGCTGGCCGACCTGACCAGCGGGGATGAAACACGTGCCGAGAACGCTGTCCCTGGCCTGGTGGAGCTTGGCGAAAACGCAATCCCTGCTTTGCGCGACCTGTTGGATTCTGCAGATGCGGATCAGCGTTGGTGGGCGCTGCGTACATTAGCGCAATCGCCTCAACCGCAGACCGAATGGCTGCTTCCGCTTTTGAACGACTCAGCCGCTGAAGTCCGCCAGGCGGCGGCGCTGGGATTGTGCAGTCATCCTGATGAAACGGCTATCAAGCCCCTCATCCGGGCTTTGAGCGACGATGATGTAATGGTCTCGGACCTGGCGCGTAATGCCCTGGTCGTGATCGGCAAGCCGGCAGTCCCATCCCTGCTGGAAATTCCCGGAGATGCGCAACAAAGAGCGCGTATCAACGCGCTGAGAGCACTGGCTGAAATCGGTGACCATAGCGCCATCCCAACCCTGATGGCCGCCCTGGAAGACGACTCCGTTATGATGCAGCATTGGGCCGAAGAAGGCCTGGAGCGGTTGGGCTTGAATATGGTTTATCTCAAACCTGAGTAGGAAGAATGAAAAAACTGAATTTGAGTTTTCTGAAACGAATATCTATAGGGCAAATTATTGTTGTAGCGATTGCAATCACTTTGGCGATTGCTGCCTTCATCCTCACACGCAACTTTGTTGTGGGCTGGGATATCACTGAATTGCCCGGTGTAGCAGTAAAGTATAACGAACAGGGGGAACCTGAAGTGTCAAATGATGTGCCTGTTCCGCAAGATATTGACATCCCTGAACTTGACCTGCCACCCTCCTGGGACGGCGGCAGCCGTGTAACACTGCTTTTTATAGGCCTGGACGAGCGTGATTGGGAAGTCGGTCAGGGTGCGCCGCGTTCTGATACCATGATTCTATTTACCATCGACCCGATCAGTAAAACTGCCGGGATGTTATCCATTCCGCGTGACATGTGGGTCAACATCCCCGGGTTTGGATATAGCCGTATCAATACAGCTTATTCATCGGGCGAAGGCAATAAGTTACCGGGTGGCGGGCCAGGGTTGGCGATGAAAACGGTAGAGCAATTTATCGGCGTTCCCATTCAGTATTATGCGCAGGTGGATTTCAAAGCCTTTGAAGAAGCCATCGATGCCATGGGTGGTTTATATATGTGCCCCGGCGAGAAGATACGAATTGACCCCATTGGTCCTAAGCCGCCGACGAAAATAGGCCCCGGATGTCGCAATTATTGGGGTTATGAAGTGCTTGGCTATGCCCGCAATCGCTATACGGAAGGTGGCGATGTAGACCGCGCAAATCGTCAACAAAAAGTAGTGTTAGCATTAGTCGACCAGGTATTTTCGCCGCAAAATTTTCCCACGATGGTTTCCAAAGCGCCGGATATCTATGCGGAGGCTGAAGCTGGTTTACGCACAAACCTTACTTTTGATGACGCCTTGAAGTTGGGTGTGTTACTGTCCCAGATACCCCGAGAGAATATCAAACGGGGTGTGATTGATTTTACAATGGTCACATTGGATAGCGTTATCCTGGGAGGGGAGAATGCCAGCATCTTCAAACCTATCCCGGATAAGATCCGGGTGCTGCGCGACGAGATATTCTCGGCAGCAGGGCCGGTCAGTCCGATGGCAAGCGGCGACCCGACCGCGTTAATGCAGGAAGATGCCGCGCGTGTCCGCGTTGTGAACGGCACCTATACCGAGGGCCTGCCGGAGCGAACCGGTAATTACTTGCTCGCACAAGGGATGCAGGTTGTGGAAGCAGGCGGTTATGCCAGCAGTCAGTATGCACGCACAACGATTGTGCTGTATGGGCCGAAATTGTACACCCTACGATACCTTATTACAGCTTTCGGAATTGATGCTACCAATCAAATCTTGTTCAGCCCAGACCCGGCCTCACCAGTGGATATAGAAATCCGTGTGGGAGCGGATGCACTCAACATCATCCCTTAGCTCAAACATGGTTTAAATAATACTGCTGCAGGTGAATTCCTGCGGCAGTTCTTTTTAATCAGGGTTGTTGGAATGTAATGCGAAATCCGCCTTGATTTGGATTGTCGTCTGAGTTTGTGCATTCAGGGGCGGACAGTTCCGAAGCAGGTGTGCCGCCATCCGCCATACGGACGGAATAGGTCACATCGGGTGTCATTAGAAAATCCGCATAACCGTTACCCAGCTCAGGCTTTAGGCCTGTGAAGATATGTTCTTCGCCGCTATTCCAGGTGATAATGATTTCCGCACCGGGGATATGTTGGCGTCTTTTGTCAATCACAACGACTTGCAGCAAGCCCTGGGCCAGTTCCGGGTCGCAGAGGGTATCTTGTCCTACCAGTTGATAGGGCGCACCCAGGGTGACTGTTGGTATTTGAGTTGGTCGTAGCGTAGCTGTTAGCACAGGGAGAGGCGTATTGGTCGCTTCAACTTCCGTTGTTGGTTCAGATGTTTCAGTTGCAACGATTGGCGTACTAACGAGTTGAGTACTAGTTTCGCTGCCTTGGGTTAGGGTATCCGTTGCATCGGGAAGTGGATCGACCGCCACCTTCCCCTGCAAAGCGGAGGCCAGCGAGGCAACTTGTTGAATGGTTTCAGGCGACTCTCCCACAGCCAGCATACGCTGTGCCTGGGCGGTCAGCGCTTGGGATGGGTCTGGGTCGTTAAGCAATGCCAGACGCGCGCGAGCACGTTCCAGGTCTGCGTTTGAAGCGTAAGCGGCAGCGATGGCGGAGCGGTAGTGGTCTTTGAAATCATCTCGCAGGGTGTTGGGTTCTGCGTCCACATATTTGACAGGGGAGATGGCCCAGGCATAGCCCAACCCCAGCCCAAAGCATATTACAAGTACAACCAACGCTGCCCAGGGAATTTTTTTGGCTGTCATGGCAGGCTCGTACCCGGAATGGGCTGCCAGGTTTGCAGGGCAACTGCCAGCTCCTGTATGAGTGCCAGGTCATCTGCGGGATAGGTAGATTGTTGGGCAAATTGGAAAGCCTCTCCGGCGATCAGGGCAGGCGGGTTACTGCCTAAAACGGCCAGGCGTTGGGCAGCCAGCGCGGGATCCTGTTCAGCCTGATACGCTTCGGCAACCATGAGCACGTAATCGGTCCGGTAATCGATGCGCAAGGCATCAGGAGTAATATCGGTATATTGGACTGGGTTAATCACCCAGCCATAGACCAGGCCAAGCGTAAGACCAAGGACTGCAGCGACGAGAATGGGGAGCCAACGGGGCATAGGTGTATTTTGCCACAACCGGGATAGAATGACCAGTGCCCCGAAGAGGTGAATATGTCTTTTTATTGTTTTGATATCGGGAACAACAGGATTTTCAAAAAGTCAGCGTTTTTTCAACCAATACACTCGGGCAATTTCATGCTGAGCGTAGTGACAGCTGTACCGCACTGCGTTTGGTGCAGTGCAGGTGAGCATCTCTTGCACCGGGTGGGAGACTCTTTGTCACCCTGGCGAGTTCCTCAGAGTGACATATCTGACAACTATATAGTCGTGTTATAATTTTTCACTGCACAAAGCCCACCTCATTCCTGGAGGATAACAGATGGAAATTAAAGCTAAACAATTTAAAAATTGCGATATGCTCGTCATCAGTGGACGCATTGATAGCAGCACGGCGCCCCAGTTGACCGAAGCACTTGAAGGCGTAACCGACGGCGGTCGCTATAAGATCGTGTTGGATATGACCGATCTGGAATACATGTCCAGCGCCGGTTTCCGCGCCCTGCTTTCAAGTCAGCGTGTTTGCAAACGCTATAACCGCGGCGAGATTGTCCTGGTCTCCGTTCCGGAGCGTGTGCAAGAAGCTCTTGAATTGGCCGGATTCACCGAACTATTCAAAACCTTCTCCGAATCTGTTGAAGCAGTTGGTAGTTTTTAGGCCGCTGAAGTAGTCTTCACTTTTATTGGAAATAAGCCGCCTCCGTCTGCGGGATGTAGGCGGCTTTTGACTTCTGAGATGAGCAAAATCACCTTTGATGCAAATTTTGATGTTCTGGATGAAATCCGAGAGTTCGTCGGAGATACGGCGCGCCAGGTGGGCTTCTCGGATAAAGAGATCTTTGCCATTCAGTTGGCTGCCGATGAGGCCAGTTCCAATATTATCGAGCATGCTTATGCCGGTGAAAAGGGCGGCAAACTCGAGATAGAGTGTATTAATTTTGATGGGGGCATAAAAATTGTAATGCGCGACCACGGAAAATCTTTTAATCCTTCTAATGTGCCTGAACCAAATGTGAAAGCTGACCTATCTGACCGCAAAATTGGCGGATTGGGAATGTACCTGATGCGCAAGCTGATGGATGAAGTCACGTACGAATCAACTACCGAATTGGGGAACATCCTGACAATGATTAAACGCACGGGGGAAAATGGGTGAGCGCTGTAACCGGATCTCCTGAAGCGTCAGACTGGCGAGCGCTTGCTGGCCTTGGAGAACAACTGGCCAGTACCACTTCGCTGGCAGCCCAACGAGATCGCATCATAACCATGACCCGGCGCCTGGTGGCCGGTGAAGTAGACGTGTGGCTGCACGAAAGTCTGTTCCGTTTACCGGATTGGGACGATGATCCGCTCTTTCCTCCTGAACCAGAAATAGACAGGATGCGCGAAGCCTTCCATTCCGGTAAGCCGGTTATCTCAACTTCTTCAAAAAAAGACGCCAAAAACGGAACCTGTGCTGCTTTCCCGCTTGAAGATCAGGGATTCACGCTGGGTGTGTTGCAAGTCAGCCATAAGAATAAGGTTCAGTTTCCAAAAAAAGAAATTGAGTTGCTTGAAGGTTTAGCCGACGTTATTTCTGTAGGCTTATTTGCTGCGCATCGCGTGGGGGTTGAACGTTTCCGCTTGAACCAACTTAACCTTGTGCGTGAAGTCAGCGCCCAGATTGCCAACGTGATGGACCTGGATGAACTGTCGCGCCGTGTTACAGAACTCATTCAAGGTACATTTCATTACTATTATGTGAGCATTTTTACGCGTGAGCCGGGTGAACATAAACTACGTTTTAGGTCCAGCGCAACTGCTCCGCGCAAAGGGCGCCATAAAGCGCAGGGTTCACTGGAGGTTGAACTTGGCCAGGGGTTGATCGGGCAGGCCGCTCAGTCGGGAGAACGAACCGTAGTAGACGATGTCAGTGCAGACAAGCGCTTCCGCTTCATCCCAAACCTGCCGGAAACAAAATCCGAAGTGGTTGTTCCGCTAAAAATCGAAGACCGCGTCCTGGGTGTCTTGGATGTGCAAAGCGATCAATTGCGTGCCTTTCATCCCAACGACCTGTTGGTCCTAGACACATTGGCTGCCAACATTGCCCGCGCTGTCGAGGGGGCGCATCTGTATAGTGACCTGCGCCGCCGTGCCGACCAGTTGGCGCTGATCGCAGAAGTGAGCGATGCAGTTACCACCACGCTGGATTTAAGCGAAGTCATGGAAAAGACCGCTTCGTTCATTCAGGAAAAGTTCAATTACCCTGTTGTGTATTTATTTACGGTACACCCAAACCGTAGACAAGTGATCTGTGAAGCGAGTAGCGGAGCACATGTCGATAAGTCAGCAGGCTTTGCGCTTCCATTGGATGCCCCACGGGGTATTATCCCCTGGGTGGCCCGCAATAGCAAGACAGTTCTTACGAATGATGTCAGTCAGGATGAACGTTACCTCGATTCATCTTTCCCGACCAAAAATACACGCTCCGAACTGTGCGTACCCTTATTGTTCGATCAACAAGTGGTGGGTGTATTGGATGTGCAAAGCGATCAGCTCAATGCTTTCACGAAAGAAGATCAGGTGATTTTTGAAGCTGTTGCAGACAACATAGCTTCAGCCATACACAACGCAGACCTGTATAAATCGGAACAGTGGCGGCGTCAGGTGGCTGACAGTCTGCGTGAAGTGGCGGTGTTGCTGTCTGCCAATGTGGGTGTGGAGCAGGTGCTGGATGCGATTCTGGCCGAATTGCACAATTCGCTGCCCGTGGATGTTTCAGCAATCTGGTTGTTCGAGGATGGAGATTTATATTTAGGGGCGGTACAGGGGTGCGATGTCGACTCATTGGAAGATGCCCGCCAGAGTTCGCCAGAAGCATCTATTGCTATGATGAGCGCTTTGATTTCAGAGCGGCCAGTGATACGCCGTCCCGGCGACCCAAAGTGGCCCTCCGGCCTGGCCGCCGGATTTGACGACGGCTATTCGTCCATTGCCGCGCCTTTGCGCGTTGGCGACCAACCTATGGGTGTACTGACTCTGGCGCATTCCACCCCCGGGCGCTATGGACACGAAGCCCAGGCTATGACCACCACCTTTGCCAGTTACGCTGCTGTTGCTATCGAAAATGCGCGCCTGTACGATTCCGCCCAGGAACAGGCTTACGCTTCGGCTGCATTATTGCAGGTGGCGCAGGCTGTCGTCAGCCTGAACGACCTCGATGAAATCCTGGGCACCATTATCCGCATTATGCCCATCCTGGTGGGTGTTGACCGTTGCGTTTTGTATCTTTGGGATTCGGAAAAGGAAGCTTTCAGTCCATACGAAGAATATGGCCTCTCCGAAGACGACGAGATCGCATTTTGGGAGAGCGATTATCCTTTGCATGCCTCACCACTTCTGGATGCCGCCCGTGAACAGGCGCGCTTGTTGGCTGCACCGCTGGGTAAGTCCGAATCCATTCAAGACTGGATGAGCATGGATGCACCCGATGAAGCCTCCGAGAATACGGCGCTCGCCAGTAACCAGCAACTTCTCCTAACCGTTCCCCTGCTCATCAAAAATGACATCTTTGGGATATTGCTGGTGCAGGAAGCTCCTGGCGGATTGCGTTTCCGAGCCCGCCGTCTGGACATTATCAATGGTATCGCGCAGCAAGCAGCCCTGGCGGTCCAGAATGACCGTCTCCAGGATGAGAAAGTCGTCCGGGAACGTCTCGAGACCGAAGTCCAGCTTGCCCGTCAGATCCAGCAAACCTTTATTCCAGAAACCCTGCCAATCCGCTCTGGATGGAACCTGGCGGCCCGCTGGCTGACAGCGCGTCAGGTGGGTGGTGATTTTTATGATGTGATCGAATTGCCCGACGGACGCCTGGGCCTGTTCATCGCGGATGTGGCCGATAAGGGCATGCCGGCAGCACTCTTCATGGCGCTCACACGGACACTCGTGCGTGCTGCCGTTATCGAGACCGAATCGCCCGCCCAAGCCTTACGCCGCGTCAACGACTTGCTCATCCCGGATACGCAGCAGGGTATGTTCGTCACGGCTGTGTATGCCGTGCTCCACCCGGATACTGGTAAACTGATCTACGCCAACGCGGGACACAACCCGCCATTATGGTTGACTCATGCTGGCAAAGTGGAACGCCTGACGCGCACCACCATGGCTCTGGGGGTTGTAGAAGGCACTGATGTGGAAGAGCGCACGATCAAACTAAAGCAGGGCGACAACCTGTTGTTCTATACCGACGGCTTGAGCGAAGCCTTCTCACCTGATGGTGAATTGTTCGAAGAAGAGCGCATCATCGCTGTGTTGCGGGCCAGAAAATCCGAATCTGCTGAAAAAATATTGCAGGGTATCGAAGATGAATTGGATAAATTTGTGGGTGATGAAGAACAATCCGATGATCTGACCATGCTGCTACTAAAGCGGGAATAAATATAAGGATGCTCTTGCCGCTAAATTCGGCGTTTTTTGA
>Ga0209536_100004878_pt1 | contig 21095 bp, 16 predicted proteins | sample DeeMarSeWOR28_12_FD_187461 | JGI IMG/M metagenome (GOLD analysis project Ga0209536, IMG submission 187461) | Marine sediment microbial communities from White Oak River estuary, North Carolina - WOR-2-8_12 (SPAdes) (version 2) | ecosystem: Environmental > Aquatic > Marine > Intertidal zone >... | reverse complement strand
AGAAGGAGAATTCCTGCCCGAACTGGCACTGCATTATATGGAACACGGCTCATTCGATTGCTTCGGCGACGTACACGCCGGCAGGGTCGATATCGCACGATTACTGAGAACTATGGAACTTCGGTATCCCGAAGATCCGAATGAGCACCAGTTAGCTATCACCGATGACCTCGACGGCGATTTTATGACGGACAGCGAAGAACTGGCAGCAGGCTACGACCTGTATGATGCCGACCAGAATAATGACCTTACCACCGACGGGATCGAGCTGGCCAAACAATGTGCAGAGGCGGTTGACGCCCTGCCGGTGTTCGACCCGAACGGGCCCGAAGTGCACGCTATATATAAGGTCAACTATCTACAACGAGGCCTTGAGAATTGCAGCACCTGTGGGGAAGCGGTAAATATGGGTTACTGGCAGATTACAAACCTAAAGCTCGGGCTTTCTATTGACGTTCCCGTGCTGGCACTGCATTATATGGAGCACGGCTCGTTCAGCTACGACGGAAACGTCCACGAAAAAAGCAGGATTGATTTGGCCCTTTTGGTTAAGATTCTGGAAATGCCCCGCCGGTGCGGCGATTTGGGGACGATCTATTGGCCCGCGGATTTGAACAGGGACTGCAAGGTGGATTCCGAAGACTTCGCTATTTTTACAGAGCAATGGCTGCAAAACATCGATTCAAACGAGGACGAATAAAATGAGCAAAAAAACCGACCACGGCGAGCAGCATAACGATTTACCTGAATACCAAAAAATCCTTAGTGCGCTCAAAAAAACTGACTTCGAACTGGCATATCTGGTTGCTTTAACACACGAAGGATTAAAGCCTCTAAGCAGGTGGGAAAAAAAGTTATCTAAAAAGAATCTTGAATTATTACAGCGAACAGGTTTACTGATAAAACAGGTCCGGCGAATCGTCAAGACCGGCAAGGAAGTCATCGAGACAATTTTCAGCCGGGCACCTGTTTACATTCAACTGTACGAACAGGCCTTTGGAAATACTCCAATAGATAAAACCGCCCGAACTCAGTTGTTCGAGGGCTTTCTCTTCGGTTATCCATCCTGTTGTGTAAACCAGTATATACACAAGCCCTACGCCCCAAACAATCTAACGGACCAGCAGCAGAAAATCCTGTTCCATTGGGCCTGCAGGGACTGCAAAGTAACATCTTTGCTGCTGCCGGCTTATAAAAGCATACATGATTCGCTCGATCATTGTTAAGCTCAACCCGACGCACAGACCCGGCAGCAAAACAGATTAGTGAAAATTCCCTCTAATGTACTGAAAAAGCCTTGACCGTCCGTTGCGAGCACATTATTATCCAGGTTAAGCTTCCTGGAAATATTAAAAGCTGTGATAATTGGAGTAATTAGGGAATGATTAAGTAAAACAACAGGGATGAGCGACAATATTCTATACATAGCTTTGAGATTTGTGGGCCCATTTCGAAATTGGGAAGGAGCCAAAGAGAATGCCAAGCCCTAAAAACGGTATTCAAGATAAACAATCAGTTTCGAAACATGTTATGGGCAAAGCCGATATTTCCGAGGATGAAATAGACCTGGTCGATTATCTCCGGGTGCTCTGGAAATGGAAATACTTCATTCTTCTTTTCTCAGTAATGCCGGCTTTAATTATTTTCTCAATATTTAGTTTCCAACCGAAGCAGTACGAGATCACTTATATTTACGATACACGTATCGGCAAAGAACTTCCCAAAGTTTCCTCCAGGGAATTTGATGACACCACGGATTCGTATCGGCCTCCAGCGCAATCAGAAAAAGATATGTTCGAAATGAACCGTAAAATACTGCTTAACCAATTCTATAGCCAAGAGAATCTGGACAAGATTGCCGCTAAACTCAGAGATAACGATCTCGCTGTCCATGCGTTGGGTATATCCAAATCTCGGATTAAACTGGAAATCTCAGAAACATCATCGAATTTAACTATTACAGGCAACTCAGAACAAGACGTACAGAGAATATCTTCAATTGTAAGAGATAATTTCGAGAAGGTCATCCCGATATACACCGTAAGGGAGGAATTAAACAGCATCATTGCCGGGCTCAAGGGCAAGATGGCTGACATTAAGGAAAATAGTTTCAGCATGGAACTTGAGCTGGAAAGAAAAAAGGCTATTTTGAAAAAGATGAAGAACCTGCAGCCCTCCGATCCAAACAAATTACCCAGCGGCATAATCCTGCAACTCGACATAAGTCAAAACAGCGATTATCTCCCATTGGTTTACCAGATACAGGCAATAGACGCTAATATAATTACAATCGAAGAGACAATCAATACAAATAACAAAAAGTACATCTATTACAAAAGCTTAATAAGCATCAATGAAAGGCTTTTCCAAGAGCTAAAGAACAAGACATCTTCTTATTATACCATTCAGGAATTCCACTCGTTCATGGATAATATGATGGACGACCATACAGAAAAAGAACTGACCGAATACTTAAATGCATACACAAAAAGAATAGAAAATTTGATATCGATAAATAGTCCGGTTACAGACAAACCCAGTGTATATCCGATTCCAAAAGATACTCTTAAGAAAAGCATGGTTTCATTTGCGGTCTTACTAATTATAACCTCGTTCGTAGCTTTTATTTCAGAGGCCATCCAACAAAAAGTAAGCTCCGACTCTTGAAAGGTTTTTTACTGATATATATAAACGAGCCGGCTAATTGCTAATCCCGGCACGTAAAAAAAGGAGTATTTGGGGGTCGCAGCCTTTTTTGCATCGTAAACTTCCTGCAAAAAAATCAGACTGCACCCCACGGGGACGGAGTCTTAAGATAATTTACGATTAATGCCAATCCCGTCAAAATAAAGCCATACTTAACAGTCGAGTTTTAAACAAAAACTTAAATTAGGGCATTTCAACATTGCAATTTTCAATATTAATCACCGCAAATACAAATCCCGTCTTAAATCCAGCCGTGGATAAAAATACAGCTTGAAATATATCTGTGATTGGATGAAATGCTAAATTACCAAAAGGAAGTTTCATCTTTTGATGCAAACAAAAGCACATGGCATATCTGTTAGTAAGAAACAAACAAAATCAACTTAACCTTGAAAGTTCACTATTGCGGTATAATCAACTTCATAATTTCACAAATCAAACCTGTTGTTTTGAAACCTTACAAAACAGTAAAAAACGATGCTTAGCTGATTTTATAAAGGGTGGATGATCAGACAAATGATTGGTAAATTTGCGACAACATCCCGACGATTAATACTCAACACAATATGTAATCTTGCAACTCGCGCTATAATCGCACTAATTGGATTCTTCATGGTGCCTTTTTTTGTGCGCTCTCTCGGCAATGACCAATACGGCATATGGATCCTCGTTGGTTCGATTTTCGTCTATAGAAACGCACTCAATATGGGTTTAAACAGCGCTTTAAACAGATATATCCCCATGTTTCTTGCAAAAAATAATATTAATGGAATACAAGCCGCAATCAATACATCGATGTTATATCTATGTTTCACATCCATAATTCTGACGGTAATCACTCTAATCGTACATAAATACATCGATCTATGGTTTAACATAGCACCTGACTTTATTGAACCATCCAGGACATTAATTCTGATTGTTGGTTTTTGTTTCGTTGTCATAATGCCGCTTCAAATGTATAGTGGAGTTCTGAGTGGTTTGCAAAGATACGATATAGTAAGCCTGGCAACGATCATTCCAGTTATTATAAGAACCACGATACTTATATTGGTTCTTTCGAAATGCAACGGTCTTCTCACCATGGGCCTGGCATTCGGAATATGTGAAATTTTAATGAGAGCTTCTCAAGTTTTGTTTGCCTTGAAACTACTGCCGCAAATACACATATCGTTCAAAAGTATAGATTTATCTTTACTTCGGCAAATGCTCCACTATGGAGCAAATACGTTGTTGTACACGCTCGCGGCTGTAATCGTTTGTAAGTCAAGTGATATTATTATCGGTGTTTTCCTCGATACAGAGGATATTACAAAATATTATGTTGCCCTGGCAGGTATTTTAATGTTAGGAATGTTTGTAGAAGCCCTTGCTGCAGCGATTAAACCTGCAGTGAGTGACTTGGATGCAAGAGATGATGAATCCAGGATACACCAAATAACATTCTGGACCCAGAAGTACTTACTGATATTGCTCATCCCACCGTTCTTTTTTCTCTTGCTGATGGGTGGGGATTTTCTGCGTGTTTGGGTCGGAGCCGATTTCGCTGAGCTGCACTTGATACTGATTCTTTTGTCTATGGGTCACTTTCTAAGATTGGTTCAATACAGCAATTTCCTGGTATTAGTCGGAAAAGGAGAACATCGCGTATTCGGGATATTTGCCGGAGTGATGGCTGCCTGCACAATCATTCTGGCAATTATTTTGGTCAAAATATTTAACTTGAGACTTACAGGCATCGCATTATCCAATCTATTGCCAATGTCAATTATATGCGGATTAATCCTTCCGATTTATTTTAATTTCAAGATGAATATTTCTTTCAAAGAAAGTGCTCGCCAAATATGGCGGCCGGCCCTGACCGGATGTATGCCGGCATTGATTTTCATAGGTTCATGGAAATACTGTCACTCTCCGGATTGCTGGCTGCATATTGCCATCGTGGTGACATGCACTTTTGTTTTAACCATTGCCGGGGCCTGGCTGTGGAGTTTGAGTTCAGATGAAAAACGAATGTTTCTCAGAATCTTAAGCCGTAGCTGAAAGATAATCTCATTGACGATTGTTACAGGATGAGAAAAGTAACAAGCTATAGAGACTCGCATACAGAAGAGGGTAAAGGTGCTGCATACGACGAGCATTACAGAACAGAGGTCTGGCGAAAGATTCTCTGGAATCAGGAACAACTCGTCCTGAGTAGTTTTCTCGATACGTATTTCAGGAACCGTACCATAAATTTGCTTGATTTTGCCTGCGGAACCGGACGCATAACCAGCTTTCTCGAAAACCGCGTTGAGACATCAACCGCGGTGGATGTCTCGAAGACGATGTTGGATGAAGCAAAGAAAAAACTTAAACGAACAAAAATAATACAGGCAGACCTGACTAAGAATAACGTTTTAGAGGGCCGGAAATTCAACCTGATAACCGCATTTCGATTCTTTCTCAACGCCGAACCGGGACTTCGTACGGAAGCATTAAAGGTATTGGTTTCGTTGCTTTCAAAAGACGGGTATATAGTTTTCAACAACCACAAGAATAAAACTTCTCCACTGGTTTGGCCAAAATACTTCTATTACAACAAGATAAGAAAAACCAACGTACAGGTCATGTCCCATTCCGAAATCAATGAATTGGCCAGGCAAGCAGGCATAGAAATAATTCGTGTTTACCCTGTGGGCTTATTATCTCTGCCGAGAATTAAGCCGCCGGAAAAACTGAGCCGGTACGTTGACAAAATCGCCATGAATTTCAGGTTTTCAGGAATTCTTTCTGAAAGCCCAGTTTTAGTGTGTCGCCATCGCCAGGAGATTCATAATAACAGGGATACTAAAAGGTGAGCGGAAAAATCCAATTTATAGACGGCATTGCGCGAAAGCTTGTCCCACGAGATTTGTTGAAGATCGAACTGGAAAAGACAAAGCGATCCCGGCTAATAGGCGAAACAACCGGTCTTTTTTATGTACCTGAGGTGATAGGATTTAATGAACAACAGAGCACCATTGATTTTGAATATCTCGATGATCTTAACACCGTCCAGGAATTGGCCATTTCAAATGTCCCCCAACTCTTGGACATTTTCACAAGAATTGGCGCCGCCCTGTTTGCTATTCACGACAATCTTGTATTACCCGAAGATATGAAGAAGAATCTCCCGAACGAATGGATTTGTTCCGAGGAGGATAACGTTTTTCTTCACGGGGATTTTACAGCGCACAATATATGCTTCCAGAAGGCCAGCAACCGTATTGTTATGGTCGATTGGTCTACGGCCGATTTCCTTGGAGGCCGGCATACTTTCGGATCAAGGTATTTTGATATTACATGGTTTATTTATTTTATGTTCCATTTTCTTCCTGCAAGGTTTATCACGAGATGGAATGCGAAAAGTATGGCTGACGCATTCATAGAGGGCTACATAGGAGATAGGCAAGACCGTTTAAATTTATCTGCATTTCGACGTTTCCATCTTAAAACCGAAAAATTAAAACGTAAGAAGTTCTGGTCAGGAAGCAAAAGCTATTCCTGGTACAAGCGTATAGGATATCTCGGTCTTTGGACATGGAAACGGTACCGATATCACTGTTATGAGCCTCGCTCACTGGCGAAGTGATTTGAGCAATTATAGTTTGAAAGTAGTACTGCAAATGGAAAAAGAACTGCTTGCTTTTCTGGAAAAGAAACATGGCACGCGTTTCGTCAGCAGATTGAATCATTGTTTCAACCATCATTTCGGTTCTCTCGACCTGAAGAACCGGAGCGTTCTTGAAATCGGAGCGGGCCCCGGATACCTGGCCGCTTTATGCCTGGCACGCGGGGCCTGCCGGGTTGTCGCATTGGATCCGGAAAGCAATGGGGCGACAGAAGGAATCAATAAACAATTCTCTCGCCTCACTGAATCAGTGGCAATGGGCGATGGAATCGAATATCTACCGATCAGTCTTGAGAAGTTTATCGCAACCGGCAGAAAAGAGATTTTCGACTATGTATTAATGTGCAATGTTATAAACCATATTGACGAAGACGCTGTAAAAAGACTCCATTTGCCCAACGCTGATCGTGAAAGAAAACGCTACGTCAGGACGCTCGAAGAAATACACAACCATCTATCCGAGACAGGAACCCTGCTCGTTTCCGACGTTGGAAGATATAACTTTTGGAATTCCATCGGCCTTCGTTTTCCCGCCTGCCGTACTATCGAGTGGGACAAACATCAGGACCCTGATGTATGGAAGGCCCTTCTTTCCAAAGCCGGCTTTGAGTCCATAGATGTGAAATGGCTTGCCTTATATCGCCTTCGTTATTTCAAAGCAATAGTCAGTCTTAAACCGGTAGCACAATGTTTGAATTCTCATTTTCTAATATCGGCAAGAAAACAAAAAGGGACCGGCAGATAATTATATGAATTACATGAATCAAGAAAATCGGCACCAAACTTTTTGGCTCGACAGGATATTCATTTTCGTATTGCTGTTGAACCTTACCGGCCTGTTTGTTTTCGTAGGCCTTCAGCTTCATGTCAATATAGCCACAGTCAGTCTCGTACTTCTTGGATTGAACTGTCTCTATATAACAGTTAATTACAAACTTGCTCGCCGTATATTTCGTAACAAACACATATTCTACTGGTCCATTTTCCTGCTGTTGTGGCCTTTGCTGGCAACAAGCTACGCACCGGTGATTAACTTTCGTGAACTTGGTCTGCAAGTGTACTATTTTACTCTTCTGCTGGCCACCATAGCCTACCTTCTAAGGAACGGCTCAAAATCGTTTCATTATATCATAACCGCAGCTTTTGTTATTACGATTGTAGGACTGATATTAAGTATGTTCGTGGTCAATCTTTTTCAAACCGAAGGTTCTAATGACTCGCTCAATATTCGCTACCAGGGCCGAGCCTACGGTTTTTTTATGCAACCAAATCTGGCGGCTATGAGCCTCAACTTACTCTTCGTTGCATGGTTCGCAGGGTTGTGCAAAACCAGATTTCTCACAATGTTCTTATCGTCATTGGGATTATTAATTATCGTGAGTTTGACTGGTTCAAGAGCCGGCTTCATAACGGCCGTTACAGTCGTTTTTCTTATATTCATTAACAGAAGTATCAGAGCCAAAAAGCCGTTTACGATACTGATTTCACCAAAGTCCGTCATAACATTTTTCCTGGTACTCGGCTGTTTCCAGGCCAGCCTCCCTTTAATCCTGAGTTTTTTAACGGCCAATCTGCCAAATCGCGTTGATAATTTCGATGTAGTTGACCGTATCAGAGCCATCTCCCAAATGAAATTTTCAGAAAAAACTTCTCAGGGCACCTCCACTGTGGTAAGGCGTTTGAATGTGCTCGATCAATATAAATCCGGAATATGGGATCACCCGATTTTAGGTAATGGTTTTGGTTCAATAACATTCTTGCAAGCTAAAGAATTTCTTGGCCGAAGCAGCCATAACCAGTACATAAGAATCGCTTTCGAAACCGGCATATTCCGCCTTACTTTTTATCTGTTGATCCTGATTCTATTCTATATGGATCCGAGACGAAAACAAATCGAGCGAATACTTCATACGAACTCTTATTCGCAGCTACTTACAGTTGTCATACTCTTTGGATTAGTTTCCAATACCGTCCTGAACTCACGGGTTCTATTCTGTGTTCTGGGCTGCTTTATTGCAATGCTAATTTCACATCAAACAATCATCGATGATCTCACTCTTGAAGAACCTTCACAAAAGTTTCAAGACACCAGGAACTAAGAATGCAAAATGAAAGATAGGAAAACAAGGATATTGCATGTTATTGCCGCCTTAGAGGGCGGGGGTGCTGAACGACAACTGCAAATCCTGGTAAACAATACAGATCCCGAAAGATATCACGTTTCCATTATTTTTTTTCATAGGGGAACAGGACAATATCTTTTCAATGAAGAAATTGAGTTGCTACAAATCCCAAGGGGGCGCAAATGGAACATTATCCCATTGTGGCTCCGGATATATAAGGCCGTCAAAGCCTATCAACCCGATATTCTTCAGCTTTGGGTACCTGAGATTATCACTATTCCCGCCGCTTTTGCCGGAAGGTTATCAGGTGCATACATAATGAGTTCTGCCAGAGGCTCAAGGAGATCTGTCAATAGTATTAAACGTCGAATTCGACATCTTGCAAGTTATATCACACATATAATGGCTGACAGAATCATTGCAAATTTTAATCCGGATAGTGAACCGTGGTTTTTTCGAAAACTATTTATGTGGAAAAGGGGTTGTATAATCCGAAACGCAATCGTTGTCAATCAATCAAAGATTGTTAAGTCTCCTTTTTTTTTAATTCCTAAAGGAACATCTTTTATGATTTGGTATGTTGGGCGTATTATACCTTCGAAACGTCTCGACATTTTGTTGGATTCATTTGCTGAACTTATAGAAGAAGGACTCAACATTTCGCTCATCATTTGTGGTACTGGTGAAGATAGGCTGTTAAGAAAATTAAAGAAACAAGTCAGAATAAACGCTTTGGATGAACACGTCATTTTTCCGGGTTATAGAGATGACTGGCATTCTCTGGCACAAGATGCGGACCTTTTTGTTCTGCCCAGCACGGCCGAGGGCATGCCCAATGTGTTATTTGAAGCAATGTTGTTAGGCATTCCATGTATTGCAACGGACATACCGGTTCTGAGTGATATACTCAGTCACAAAATCAATCTATGGATGGTCAAAGCAGGTTCGCGCATAAGTCTCATTTCAGGTATTAAAGAAATGTACCAGTCGCCCACCCTGAGAAAACAATTAGCCCAAGCAGGACAGCTATATGCCAGAAATTTTTCTGTTGAGAAAATGATGCGAGCTTATGAAGCCCTATACAATAACTGCAACAAGACAAGCACAAAGCAATCGCAGCTTACAACGGAGCATTAAGATGAATTCTCAAGAAGCTCAAGAATACGTTCAGAAAAAATTTCCTTTTCAAGGCTATATGGATGGAACAATCGGTTCATACAATAATATTGCACAAACGGTCCAGAAATATTTAAAGATAGGTGATAAAATATTGGATTTTGGTTCTGGGCCATGTGATAAGACTGCAGTAGTCCAGGCTTTGGGATTTAAATGTTCGGCTTATGATGATTTATCAGATGATTGGCATAAGTTAGAGAATAACCGAGATAAGATTATGCAGTTCGCCAAAGAGTCTGGAATTGACTTTAAACTGGCTTCTGGTGATTATCTTCCATTTGAAAAGAATTCTTTTGATATGGTAATGTTACATGATGTAATAGAACATTTGCATGACTCTCCACGTGACTTGTTGAATGATCTGGTTGAGTTAATAAAGCCAAACGGTTATTTATTCATCACTGTTCCAAATGCCGTGAATATTCGAAAAAGGATTTCTGTGATTTGTGGAAAAACAAATCTTCCTCCATTTGATTCTTATTATTGGTATCCTGGCCACTGGAGAGGGCATATTCGTGAATATGTGAAGGACGATTTATTTCAACTGGCAAAGTTTCTTAACCTTGAAATAATGGAGTTGCGCAGTTGCCACCTTATGTTAGAAGTGCTGCCGAGAATGATTCGGCCGATATACATTTTTCTATCCAGTTTATTTCCTGGCTGGAAAGATTCATGGCTGCTTGTGGCCAAAACAACATCTGACTGGATTCCTAAAAAGATACTTGGCAAAAACGAATATGCTAAAATTATGGGTAAAACAACTAGATATAAAAACTGAAGTTGTTGAAAAGATATCCCATGGGGAAAACAATTCGAGTTCTGTATATTCAGCCATATAACTGGGAATGCGGACCACATCAAAGTCTTCGATTGCTTATTAGCGGTCTCGATAGAACACGTTTTTCTACATCAGTTGTTTTGCCTGCTCCTAGTGTTATTGCGGAGGAATTGGCAGAACATGGAGCCGAAATTTTGTTCGATCCAGGTGTCTCGACCGTTCCACGATCATTTTCGCCATTTCGTCAACTGACATCTCTAACAAATATATGTACTTCGGGATTCCGTCTATCCAGACTTATCCGTCACAAGGATATTGATTTGGTTCACGTCAATTCTGAGGCTTGCTGGGTTGGTGGCTTTGCCGCACGACTTGCCGGCGTTCCAGCAATTACTCATCTGCGAGGATTAAGTGTTCTGACGCCGAGATGGGTAGGATATTTAACAGTTAGAATTTTAAATAGATTTAATGAGGCTCTTATCGCTACTTCTTGCGAGGTACAGAAAGCTTTCGCCGCTTGTGGCACAGATAAAAAACTACTCCGGATGATTTACAATGGTATTGACATGGAAAAGTTCAATCCAGCTCACGCAGTACCAGTTTTACGTTCAGAATTGGATTTTGAAGATGGACAGCCTTTGATTGGCATGATTGCTAATTTTGATGCACGTAAAGGTCATGATCATTTTATTAAGGCATGCGCACTGGTAAGCCAAAAGATTTCGAATGCTCACTTTGTTTTTATCGGAAATACCCATTTTAATGACAACAAAGTTTACTATGAAAAAATTCAACGGCTTATCAAAAAGCACAATTTAACTAAGAGCGTACACTTCTTGGGATCACGCGATGATATCCCGAATGTTATGGCGTCGTTAGACGTCGTGGTACAGCCATCACTGACAGAAGCAGGACCGCGTGTTCCGATTGAGGCAATGGCCATGGAACGTCCAATTATTGTCAGTGACATTGGTGGAAATTCCGAAGAAGTTATAAATGGACAGACAGGCTTGGTGGTTCCGGTCGGCGACATCCATGCCTTTGCTAAAGCCATAATGAGAATTCTTAGTAACGCCCGGTTGGCTATGCAAATAGGAAAGGCCGGTCGCAAACGAGTCATGGAAATGTTTTCTAAAGACAGACATGTCCAAGAAATAAGTAGACTGTATGAACAATTGGTTAAAGTTAAGCATATTAGTTGAGTTCGCGGTCTCAAAGAGTGATCTGAAAACTCTGGGCTGGAGAAAGACATGACTTGCATTCTTGGTCTTAACGCATATCACGCTGACTCATCGGCTGCTATAATTAAAAATGGCCAACTCATCGCCGCAGTCGAAGAGGAAAGGTTTAACAGAATCAAGCACTGGTCGGGCTTCCCCACAGAGGCTATTAAATATTGTCTCAGCGCTTGTGGAATAACAGCTAAAGATATCGATTATGTAGCTGTTAACCGAAATCCAAGAGCTAATCTGTTAAAAAAAGTCAGCTACGTTCTCACCAAACGACCTTCTATATCCTCATTGAAGGATAGACTTAAGAACAGAGGGAAAATCAGGAGTATTACCGACGAGTTTCGCCAGAGGATAGGCTTAAATGATAAACTGAAGGCACAGTTTAGATTTGTCGAACATCACAGGGCGCATCTTTCATCCAGTTTTCTGGTTTCACCATTCCAAAAATCTGCTTTAATTTCAGTTGATGGTTTTGGCGATTTTTTGAGTTGTATGATGGGAGTAGGTGACGGGAATAGTATTAGAACCATAGATACGGTACCTTATCCACATTCATTGGGGATATTCTACCTGGCCATCACGCAATACCTAGGTTTTCCAAATTATGGAGCTGAATACAAAGTGATGGGCCTTGCTCCATATGGAGAACCCACATATATAGATGAAATGCGAAAGATTGTGCTAATTCAAGACGACGGCAAGTTCAAAATTGATCTTGGATATTTCAATCACCATGATAAAGGCGTGGTTATGGCATGGGACAATACGGCTCCAACTATCAGTCGTACTTTTACAGATAAACTCATAAAGCTTTTGGGACCACCAAGAGAAAAGGGAGATGAGATTACACAAAAACACAAGGACATTGCCGCATCTTTACAAACTATGTATGAAGAAGCCTTTTTTAGTATGCTTGACTGGCTATATGATACAACAAAATCGAGCAATCTCTGTATAGCTGGCGGTTGTGCTATGAATAGTGTCGCCAACGGCAAGATTTTTGACAGAACCGCGTTTAAGGATATTTACATACAACCTGCCGCGGGGGATGCTGGCGGCGCAATAGGTGCCGCATTCTATGTATGGCATACTCTCCTTGGAAATAAAAGAGACTTTGTTATGAAACATGCTTATTGGGGACCTTCGTTCAGTAAAGACGAATTAAGCAAAGAATTAGATATAAGAAATAACGAAATAAAAGAATGTAACTGTTTAGTGAAAAAGTATGAGGATGGTGAATTATGTAAGCGGACAGCTAAATGCATTGCCGATGGAAAAGTAATAGGATGGTTCCAGGGGCGGATGGAGTGGGGACCGCGAGCTCTCGGCAACAGGAGTATTCTTTGTGATCCGAGGCGGGCAAACATGAAGGAAATTTTAAATCTCAAAATAAAAAGACGGGAATCCTTTCGCCCTTTCGCCCCTTCAATATTACGAGATTCAGTAAACGATTGGTTCGAAACCAATTATGATGTTCCTTTTATGCTTCAAGTTTACCAAGTCAAACAAGACAAACAAAAAGAAATTCCTGCGGTTGTTCATGTGAATGGCTCCGGTCGATTGCAGACAGTAACAGACGAACAGAACTATTTGTATTACAAGCTCATCAGGGAATTCGAGAAGATAACTTGTGTACCGATCCTCTTAAATACATCATTTAATGAAAATGAACCCATTGTCCGCCATCCTCGGGAGGCTTTAGATTGTTTCTTACGCACAAACATGGATGTTTTAGTATTAGGCAACTACGTAATTGAAAGAAAATGTTAGTTTCAATAATAACCGTTTGCTTCAATATCGCCGAGACAATAGAGGCCACAATAAAAAGTGTTCTTAGTCAGGACTACAAGGATATCGAATATATTATTGTGGATGGTGGCTCTACAGATGGTACACTCGAAATAATAAGCAGGTACAGGCATAAAATAACCAAAGTCATATCCGAATCGGATAACGGCATTTATGATGCGATGAATAAGGGCTTCAGGTCGTCGAACGGATGCATAGTAGCTGCCTTAAACGGTGATGACGTTTACGCGGATAATTCGATTGTTCGCCAAATGGCGAAATTTATAGAAAGCAATGATCTTGACGCCGCATATGGGGATTTGATTTATGTTGACCGCCACGATACCGGGCACGTTAAAAGGTTCTGGAAGCCCGGCCCGTATAAGAAGGGTGCTTTTTACCACGGCTGGGTGATTCCGCATCCGACATTTTTTTGCCGGAAAGAGATTTTTGAAAAACACGGCTACTTCAATGAAGAAATGCAAATCGCGGCAGACTTCGAGCTTATGCTCCGTCTTATTGAAAAACACCAAATCTCAGTGGGTTATCTACCAGAAGTAATCGTAAAAATGCGTACCGGAGGTAAAGCAAATGTCTTACGAGGTATGATTCAAGGCAACAAAGAAATCATAAAATCCTTCCGTATCAACGGCTTACGTCTGTCCCCTCGTTTTTTTGTCTGCAAGCCCATAATCAAGATATCGCAATTTTTTGGGAAACAAAGCAAAACTGACAATGACAATAATGACTAATGAGAGAGTAAATAGGTTTAAAAATGGCACAAGTGTTTAGTAAGTTAGTTTCTTTTAATGTAAAGCTAAGCGAAATAGCAGACCGAAAAATATTTAATTTTGCAAAAAAGAAAGGCTATGTCCGCCAACTTTTGTCTTGTATTAATGAGGTTATTGACGGTTACGAACATTGTTCAGTACTCGAAGTGGGCGGAACCGACAAACCATTATTAGAACGCTCGAAAGGAATAAATTATGATGGCCTTGACATAGAGCACAAGGAACATTGTGAGAGTATCTATGACAGTTTTTTTGTGCAGTCCATAGAATATCCTATCAAAAAAAAGTATGATATCATTATATCGAAAGCCGTCCTTGAACACGTCCATGATAACGATGCCAGTGTCAAACAGATGTTCAAGGCCTTGCAAACGGGCGGATACGCAATACATTATTTACCATCCAAATACCATCCTTACTCGCTCGCACTAAAGTTGTTGGGTTCAAAATGGCAACGTAGATTGATTAAAGTGCTCAGGCCATGGGCAGCCAATGAAACAGGATATCCTGCCTTTTTTGACAAATGTTCGCCCAAACAAATGAGAAAGCTGTTTGAGGCTAAAGGATTTAATGATATAAAAATTTTACCTTTTTACAGAGCCAACGACTATTTCAGATTCTTCCTTCCATTCTATTTGGCCGTAACATTATGGGAAAATATCTGCGAAAAATTTAAATGGGAAAGATTCTGCTCAGGTTTCATCATCATAGCGAGGAAACAGGAATCGTTATAATAGGCAGGGCACAATTTTTCTACATCAAAAATACTTAAAAACTATAATTGCTTGATTTATTACTGCAGCTTCATACAGTTAGACCATGAAAATCCAGGTTTTTCTAATCTTTACAAACATGATTTTTATCAATCTGGCGTTTATCATTTCCTTTTTCGCCAGGACAGGTTTAAATCTACCTGAATATAACTTCGCACCTTACAAGAAAAGCTTCGTATTTTTAACACTGATATACATATCCGCTTTGTCTTTCTTCAGAGTGTATAAAAACAGGTTCAGATCTTCGTGGGACCTGTTCAAAAGAGTTTTTCTGGGATTATTTTTTGGAACGCTGTTAAATATCGCTTTCGTTTACGTCTTCAGGATTAAATGGGGGGCTTTTCCAACAACGGTTTTTATTCTTTCCTTCTTCATCAATCTGCTATTGATTTTCAAGTTTAACCAGTACGTTCTCAAAGCCGGAAAAAGGATAAAAAAGAAGGTTCTTGTGATCGGCAAAGACAACATAGACGACATTGTAGGAAGAAAAGCCGTGGTTGAAATTATCGGGAGTGACGAAATCGCGGAATTTGCAAAATATAAAGACGTCGATGAGGTCGTTATCAGTGAAAGAATCCAAAACGACAAAGAACTGAACCTTCTGATTTTCCTTGTGCAAAAGTTGAAAATAGACGTTGTTTTTAATCCTTCGATTTATATGGAATTGCTGTCCGGCAGGATAAAAGGTGATAATTCCGTCCATTTTCTAAGCACCTTTGTCGGAGAAAAATCGGATATGGAGGAATTCCTGATGCGATGCCTTGACATAGCCGGGAGCATTCTGATTCTACTCGTTTCTTTACCAGTGACAATCGTGATCACTCTTTTAATAAAAGTGTCATCCTCAGGGCCGGTTTTTTATAGACAGCAAAGAGTCGGCAAAGACGGCAAGCTCTTTACCCTGTACAAATTCAGAACAATGGTTAACGATGCAGAAAAGGAAGTCGGCCCGATCCTTGCCAGCAGGGATGATCCTCGAGTTACAAAAGTCGGGAAGATCCTGCGTACCACCCGACTGGACGAGCTTCCTCAACTTATCAACGTGCTGCAGGGTGATATGAGTCTGGTCGGTCCCAGGCCGGAGCGACCACACTTTGTAAAACGACATAAAGCGCTGCATGAACTGAGGCTTGCTGTAAAACCAGGGCTGACAGGCCTTGCTCAGATTCGAAGTTTCTACGATTTGAAACCCCGGCATAAAATCAAATACGATTATCTCTACATGCAAAAGAGGTCACTGCAGCTGAATCTGTACATCTTAATTCGCACCATTCCCGCCGTATTCTCAAGAAAAGGCTGGTAAACAAGGGAAATTGTTATAAAATACTCTCGTGATGGCAAGGTCAACAGAAGTGGGCACCTCATCTGAGATGTCGGAGATAAGGTACAAGTAAATTGAACTTCACATTATGCTGTATTTATCAGATAGAATTTTTGATTTATTCAAGATTGTAATCTTTATAGCTGCTTTTATCGAATTACCAGGCCTAATCATCCACCGGCTCTATTTACACAGCAAGACTTTCATATCTGAGGATTTAGGACTTGCCTTCGCTATTGGAGCGGGTGTTTTTGTTTTTTTTAGTTTTATCTGTTATTGTTTTCAGTTGACCCTTTCATTTGCAATTGCAGCTTATGCTATTGTTATTGTTAGTTTGCTAATATTTTTCAAATTTGTGCATAAACGGCAATTATCACCACATCGATTTGATATATATGATTTAGCGTTTTTTGTTCTTTTCCTTCTCCTCGCGTTCCTCTTGCGAAACCTCTATTGTTTGGCAGATGACAACACCAGTGCTGATTACTGGTATCATCTGGCTCAAATCCGCTATCTTGCAGATACAAATGTAGCGAAGAACGTCTTTCCTTTCTTCGAAAAAGAAATACCGCAATGGCTGTATCCCTATAACAGTTTTTATCTGCTTTACGCGATGATAGCAAAAGTCACACGGACAGATGTTTTACGTGTATGGATAGCTATGCGTTTTGTGCTGACCTTTGTATTTCTATCCTGCACACTGTCTTTCCTTAGAATTCTCTTGGAAGATAAACAGAAGACGATCCTGGCTATGATGTTATTCATCCTTCCATTTCTATATTTCCCGATGGAATCAGGGATTGGTGGATTAACCGCTATGCGATATATTTGTTATCCGAAAGTCGGATCATTATTTATATTCCTGCCTGCAATCTCCACATGTTTGCTTTTATTTGTTACCCGTAAGGAAGGGCTGGGAGCGATAATAGCAGCAGCCCTTATTTGCATCGCTTTTCAAAACTGGCATGTTGCCAATATAATGTTTGTGGTAATAATTGTATTGGCATGGTTTATTGGATTTGGATTAAAAAGGCAGTTTCAATATCTCAACAAACTTACTATATTTGCTATATCCGTTGTGATTGCTCCTCTGATTTTGTTCTATTTTGCAGATTATAGAGTAATCCATGAAGCCAAAACATTATATAATTTTAACAGCAGTTATTTAAGTCCATCTTTTTACGGGGCCACGCATATTTTGGATCATATCTCACATAAATGGTACATTACAAAATCATCCTACTTCTTTAATTTCGGCAATACGAAGATTCTCTCATGGATGATTGTAGCAGCATTTGTTTTGCCACTTTCCATCCTCTGTTACACCAAAAACTTAGTTGTGCATTCTTTTCTTCTCGGTTTCACATTGCTGCCCCTTTTTTTGGCATATAATCCTCTTCCTGTCACAATCATGGTCAAGTACGGTGCCCCGTTTCTGGTACGTCGTTTTCTGTTCGTACTCCCTGTTGCATACGCTTTTGTGTTCACAGTCTTTCATATCTTTGACCTGGTGTTTTCGAAATTGTCGGCTCAGGCTTCCAGGCATAAATATATAATTGCTATTCATGCCACAATTGTACTAATTCTTTGTTTCCCATTTCTGGCACCATCTCGAAATAGGAGAATGCTCAATCCGGCACCAATAACCTGCATGTACGGATTGAAAAACGAAATGCAAGAACATGTTCCGCTGGGTTCAATGGTACTGGCTGACAATGAAATGTCATGCACTTTGGGGGCTTTAAGGCAGGTAAAGGTTGTTACAGGTTCGAAACATATATTTGACGCTATGTCGCCGAACCATGAAGAGAGAATGGAAGACTTGAAATTCTGCTTTTCAAAGGAATCTAATCCTATGCAGCGGGCTGAGACTGCTCGAAAATATGGTGCAAATTATATTGTTGTACAAAGATCGAAAGAGCTTCAAATTGAGTTTCAAGGTTATAAAAGAATCTATCAAAACAGACTTTTTGAATTCCTATCGGCAGAGGAAGAGCAAGAGAATGGACAAAAATCCTAAATTTTCTGAGAAACAAACAGAACAGAAGGACCTTTTCGGCTTTACCATTGTAATTCCAGCATACAATGAATCAACTTCCATTGCCGATACAATTTCGGAAATCCAAAAGCTCTCCGGCGAATTTGAAATAATAGTTGTGGATGACGGCTCAACCGATGGAACCTCCGAGCAGCTCGCGGACAAGCAGGTAAAAGTAATCACGCACATGACTAACAGGGGTTACGGCGCATCTCTGAAATCAGGCATTAGAAATGCCAACTATGAAACCATTGTGATTACCGATGCAGATGGTACTTATCCCAATGACATGATAAACAATCTCGTAGACACCTTCGATAAAGGCTGTTTTGATATGGTCGTTGGTGCCCGTACCAGAAAAAATATTCAAATTCCGTTGATTAGGCGGCCCGCTAAATGGTTTATTAACAAACTTGCAAGTTATTTATCGGGACGTGCCATCCCCGATTTGAATTCGGGCCTCAGAGTTATGAAAAAAAGTGTGGTCGAGCGTTACATACATCTGCTTCCAGACGGTTTTTCTTTTACCTCTACGATTACGCTTGCCATGCTAACCAATGGGTATAATGTAAAATTCATGCGAATTAATTATTTCAAACGCAGGGGAAAATCAAAAATCAGACCTATACACGATACCTTGAACTTTATAATCCTGATAATCAGGATGGTGCTGTACTTTGATCCTCTTAGAATCTTTCTGCCTTTAAGCTTGCTGCTGACAATCCCAGGTTTTTTCTTAATACTATTTCAGGCATTTTTCTATCAGAATATCGGCACAATTTCCGTGATTATCAGCCTGGGAGGCATCCAATTGCTTGCCATTGGAATGCTCGCCGATTTGATTGACAAAAGGATTTAGGTATTCGCATGTGTGGGATAACCGGTTTTTTAGGAATGAATGATGATAACCTCTTGCGGAAAATGACCCGTATCATTTCCCATCGAGGTCCTGATGACGAGGGAATATTCTCTGATCAAAAGCTCGGTTTGGGCCATCGGCGTCTGGCTATCATTGACCTTTCCAGCTACGGACATCAACCTATGGTTGACACTGAAAATAGAGCTGTAATTGTCTACAATGGCGAAATTTACAACTTTAACGAAGTCAAAAGAGAACTCATAAAACTTGGATATAATTTCAAGTCTAAAACGGATACCGAGGTCGTTTTAAATGCCTATCTGGCCTGGGGGGAAAATTGTTTATCACATTTTAATGGCATGTTTGCATTTGCAATATGGGACAAAGAGAATAAAACACTTTTTCTGGCAAGAGACCCTGTCGGAATAAAACCACTGTACTATGCAAGAAAGGCCAATGTCTTTCTTTTCGGCTCTGAAATAAAATCCATTTTATGCTGGAACGGACTTCAACGTAAGGTCAACCTAAGGGCACTGGACTATTACTTAACTTTTCGTTACAACCATCTGGACGAGACTCTTTTCGAGGGTATCACGAAGGTGCCACCGGGTTATTATATCAAAGCCCGACTTGAAAATGATAATCAACTCTCTGTTAAACTCCATAAATACTGGGATATTTCCGTCGGCACATCGCTATCCGGCAAACACGAAGTTGCAAATACAATTTCCAATCAACTCAGGGCTTCGGTAGAACGCAGAATGATAAGCGATGTTCCATTAGGTACTTTCCTGTCAAGTGGAGTAGATTCAAGTTCAATAACAGCGATTATGACAAAAGCACAGGAAAGACCTGTAAATACTTTTACTGTTGGATTTAATTATCCGGGTTTTAGTGATGAGTTAGAGCCGGTTCGTTTTACAAAAAATTATTTCAAAACAGAACACACAGAATATATTTGTAAACCTGACATAATCTCTATACTGCCAAAAGTAATCTGGAACACAGATGAACTCAATGCTGACCCAGCTTTGATACCAACTTATCTTATCAGCAGAAAAGCATCTCAGAAAGTAAAAGTCGTTTTAAGCGGAGAAGGTTCGGACGAATTATTCGGGGGCTATGAAAGAACAATGTTTGCCAAATATTCCTGGCGTTTTTTCCGGCTTTTTCCTTCTGTTTTCAGAACTGTTCCCTTTTTTATTAATTTATTACCCTTTAATTTGCTGGATAAGATATTCAAGTACTCATCTTCGATTGGAACTAAAGGCATAGGAAGAATGTCAGGTTTTTGTAAAAACATTCAAAACATAGGAGCAAGTTATATCGAAGTAGCTGCTGTTTTTAATCATGAAGAAAAACAAAACTTATATGGTTCAAAACTTCAGGAACGCCTGAGAGAGGAAAATATAGCTAACACACTTAATAAGCAGTTCTTTGATTCAAAAATCATGGACGCTGACGAATTATTTAATCGCATGTCTCTATTTGAATTAAAAACAAGACTGCCGAATGATCTTCTGGCCAAACTTGACACTATGACTATGGCCCATTCTTTGGAAGGCAGGGTGCCTTTTCTTGATCCAAATCTTGTGCAAACCGCCTTTTCTATACCTTCGAATTTGAAGCTGCGATATTTCAAAGAAAAGTACATTCTCAGAAAAGCCGTTCTCGATTACCTGCCGGCTCAAGTAGCATGGAGAAGGAAAGACCACTTTTTCGTTCCAATTCACCTATGGCTTCAAAACGAGCTGAAACCAATGGCGAAGCGGATATTGTCGCGAAAAGAAATTGAAAAAACCGGGTACCTGAATTCTGACTTTGTTTTACATGCCTATAAAAATTATGAACAGGGACA
>Ga0209536_100004877_pt1 | contig 21095 bp, 17 predicted proteins | sample DeeMarSeWOR28_12_FD_187461 | JGI IMG/M metagenome (GOLD analysis project Ga0209536, IMG submission 187461) | Marine sediment microbial communities from White Oak River estuary, North Carolina - WOR-2-8_12 (SPAdes) (version 2) | ecosystem: Environmental > Aquatic > Marine > Intertidal zone >... | reverse complement strand
GCGGGCCGAGCGCCGCTCGAACGATCGCCCGCTACTTGGCTGCCGCCATCAATCGGCGCAGCCGAGTCTTCAAGACGGCGACCGGTGATCAGGCGATCTTCGCCCGGCGAATCGCCTTCGAACAGGTGGGCGGATTCCCCAATGCCGACCTGTTCGAGGACGTGCTCTTCTACAGAAAGCTGAAGCGGTTGGGTAGGACCGTGGTCTTGAGACCGGCAGTCAGAATATCGGATCGGCGCTGGCGACGGCTCGGCTACCGCCGAACCATCGCCAAGCATCTTTCGCTGCGGCTGCTGTTCCTGATGGGCGTATCGCCTGCAACGCTCGCACGGTTCTATCGGCGAGTTCGTTGAGCGGCGAACCGGCGGCTCAACACGTGATGTTCGAGACGTCGATCTGCTCGATGAACCAGCGCTCGTTCTTGCCCAATACCACCCTGAACGGCAGTGAGATCGCTTCCTGCCCGCGTCGGATCTCGACCGTGACGGAGGTCTGCTTCGCCTGCCAGGCTCGCGGGTCGGGCTGGGTTATGATGCGATACGCGGAGGGACGGAAGCAGGCGGCGAGCACGAGCATTCGGTTGTAGACCTCATCGTGCGTGTAGCTCCGCGAAATCGAGCCTTCCTCGGTCCCGAACACCGAGGCCATACGCTCGTACGCTTCGTCGGCTTCGGTGAACTCGCCCGCGGCTTTTGCACGCTGTGATTCCATTACCGCGTCGAGGAAGGTCTCCACGGCTTGCTCCGGGGATGCCGCGCCTTCGGGCAAGTCCATGCCCATCGTGCTGGAGCCTGAACTGCCGCCACAACCACTCAGGCCCAATAGGACCGTCGCCGCCACCACTCGTTCAAACTTGCCCACCTTCTGACTCCCCTCTATTCGGCGACCGCCGCCGCCGATCCCACACGTTTGAAGCTGAGTCGACCTTCACCCGCTTCACGGTCCACGATCACGTGATCGCCTTCAACGAAGCCGCCCTCGATGACTGCGCCCGACAGCGGGTTGAGCAGAAGGCTCTGCATCGCCCGCTTCAGTGGCCGGGCGCCGAATGCCGGGTCATACCCTTCAGCGGCGATGAGATCCCGGGCTGCATCGGTGATCTCCAGTTTGAGCTTCTGGTCGGCCACCATGTGCTGGACGCGTACCAGCTGCAGATCGACGATCTGCCGAAGCTCATCTCGGCCCAACGGCTTATAGACAATGATGTCGTCCACCCTGTTCAGGAACTCCGGGCGGAAGGAAGCACGCAGCGCCTCCCAAACGTGCTTCTCGACATCGCTCCAGTCGTCGACTTCCTGATGCTCGAGAATATAGTGGCTACCGACGTTGGACGTCATGATGATCACGGCGTTCCGGAAGTCCACCGTCCGGCCGTGGCTGTCGGTGAGCCGTCCGTCGTCAAGCACCTGTAGCAGAATGTTGAAGACGTCGGGATGCGCCTTCTCGATTTCGTCGAACAGGATAACGCTGTACGGACGCCGTCGCACGCGCTCGGTCAGCTGGCCGCCTTCCTCGTATCCTATGTAGCCCGGGGGCGCACCGATGAGTCGAGCGACGGCGTGCTTCTCCATGAACTCCGACATGTCGATCCGCACCATGGCCTGCTCGTCATCGAACAGGAATTCCGCCAGTGCCCTGGCCGTCTCGGTCTTTCCGACGCCCGTCGGCCCGAGAAAGATGAAGCTGCCCACCGGTCGGTTCGGGTCCTGCAAGCCGGCGCGATTACGGCGTACCGCGTTCGAGACCGCCTCGATGGCCTCGTTCTGGTTGACCACGCGTTGATGCAGGTGGTCCTCGAGGTGTACGAGACGCTCGCGGTCGCTCTCCATCATCTTGGTGACCGGGATACCCGTCCAGCGCGAGACCACCGTGGCCACATCCTCCTCGTTGACCTCTTCCTTCAGGTAGCTCGTTTCTTTCTGCAACTCGGCAAGCTTGCTGGTGGCACTGGCCAACTCGGTCTCCATAGACGGAATCCGGCCGTAGATGATCTCCGCCGCCCGCTCGTTCTCGCCGGCCCGGGTCGCCTGTTCCGCGTCGGTCCGCAGATTCTCGATCAGGCCCTTGAGCGTCCGGATGTTCTCGATCGCCTCTTTCTCGGCCTGCCATTTCGCCTTCATGCCGGATGATCGCTCGCGCGCCTCGGCCAGTTCCTTCTCCAGCCGGTCCAGCCGCTTCTTACTCTCTTGGTCGGTTTCCTTCTGGAGCGCCTGTTTCTCGATCTCCAGTTGGACCATACGGCGCTCGACCTCGTCGATCTCGAGCGGCATCGAGTCGATCTCGATCCGCAGCATAGAAGCCGCTTCATCGATCAAGTCGATCGCCTTGTCGGGCAGGAACCGGTCGGTGATGTAGCGATCGGACAGACGCGCCGCGGCAACGATAGCGCTGTCGGTGATGCGCACACCGTGGTGGACCTCGTAGCGCTCCTTCAGACCGCGAAGGATGGCGACCGTGTCTTCCACACTGGGCTGAGCCGTGAAGATCGGCTGGAAGCGACGTTCCAGCGCCGAGTCGGTCTCGACATGCTCGCGATACTCATTGAGAGTGGTGGCGCCCACCACTCGCAGCTGACCGCGCGCCAACAACGGCTTCAGCATGTTGCCGGCATCGACCGCGCCCTCGGCGGCTCCGGCACCAACGATGGTGTGCAGCTCGTCAATGAAGACGATATACTGCCCCTCGGCTTCCGTGATCTCCTTTAGCAGCGCTTTGAAGCGCTCTTCGAACTGGCCGCGGTACTTGGTGCCGGCGACCATCGTCGCGATATCGACCTGGATGACCTGCTTGTCGCGCAGCGACTCGGGCACGTCGCCGTTCACGATCCGCTGGGCCAACCCCTCGACGATCGCCGTCTTCCCTACACCCGGTTCGCCGATCAGGACGGGGTTGTTCTTCGTGCGACGCGACAAAACCTGGATGACCCGGCGTATTTCTTCGTCGCGCCCAATCACCGGGTCCAGCTTGCCGCGACGCGCCATGTCCGTCAGGTCCGTCGTGTACTTCTGGATCGTTTGGTACTTCTCTTCCGCGTCCCGGTCCGTCACACGGTGTGGACCCCGCATCGACTGGATCGCCTGTCGCAGATCGTCATGGGTCACGCCCAGGCGGCCCAGCAGCGGACCCGTCGAGCTCGCTTTGCCCGAGGCCAGCGACAACAACAGATGCTCGCTGGAGATGAACTGATCGCCCATCTCCCGCGCCTCGCTGTCCGCCTCGTCCAGAACCTGCCCCAACTCCCTGGACGGTACCGGAGTCGATCCACCCTCCTGTCGCGCGATCCGGTCCAGCGCCTCGGTCACCTTTCGCTGCAGCTCGTCCGGCCGCACGTTCAGCCGACCCAACAGCGGACCGGCTACGCCACCCTCCTGGTCCAAGAGCGCCTGAAGCAGGTGGACGTCTTCTACAGCGGGATTGCCGCGCCCCGCCGCGAGACTAATCGCGGCCTGCAGCGACTCGCCCGCCTTAACCGTCAATCGATCGAATGAGATCATCTATTCCCAATGCCTCCGTAGCGGTCATGTACGGACCGCGGCCACCCTCGGGATCCCCGTGGGCGCCGCAGTCCATCTATGTAAAGTCATGATGTACAAAGGCAACTCGTGTGCCAGCCCCCAGACTGCCATATAGGCAGCTCTCCGGTAGGCCCGAGTTAGTCGACAGGTACCTTTTGCGGCCGCTCGCCGGCCGCCTTCGGGAGAACGACCCTCAGGACTCCGCCCCTGATGCCCGCACGAATACGGTCGCGGTCGAAGTTCGTTTTGAGCCTGAACCTGCGGTGGTAGCCCCAGGGGAGCGCGCTCTCGGACGCCTCTCGATCCGCGACTCGCCCTTCGATGACCAATTCGTCCTTCTCCAGCGTAACGTCGAGATCGCTCTTTGGCACGCCTGGCATGTCGGCCAGGACCACCATCTCTACATCGTTGGAGTAGATGTCGACGGCAGGTCGGGCATAGTTACGACGGCGCACTCGGGCGTTTCGTTCATCGCCCACCGACGCGCGCGGATCTTTCCTATCGCGTAGATCGTCTTTGCTGCCCATATCTCTCCGCTCCTAGCTTTGCGTCGGCTCGTCTTCCCAAGGCATCCGCGACCTGTCGCCTGGACGCTCGTGGGAGGAAGGTTCATCGGCTGGCTGACTCGCCTCGTCCGCTTCGACGTCGATACTTTGACCGCGACCCGCTGTCGGTTTCGGCAGCTTGATCTCGAGCACTCCGTCGCGCACCCGGGCGGCGACCGCTCCGGCATCCACTTCGGCCGGCAAGCGGATGGCCAGGGTGAACTCACCGGACGGACGCTCGCTGCGGATCATTTGGGAATCGGCAGGAGGGTTGAACCGAGGTCGTTCGCCTGAGATCGACAGGGCACGGCCCGAAATCGAGACCTCGACCTCATCGCGTCGCAGGCCGGGAATCTCTACGAGGGCGAGATAGCCGTCGTCCTCCACGCGCAATTCATGTTTGGGGAACTCGCGGCGGAACCCGAGGTCCGGGGTCAAGCCGACGACCTGATCGAACAGGCCGGTCACAGCTTCCTTTAGCTCGGCCAGCGCGCCACGACCGGACGCGGTCTTCTTCTTCTCTTCGCTCACCTGCTGATCCTCCTGTTTAGGACTTCTTCTTCGTGGCACTTCTCAGTACGATCAACCCACCGGTTTCGGTTTCGCCTGCCCCTGATCGCGCACAACCACGGTATTCGCGATGCGGTCCTGTAGCGCCTGCCGGTTTCGGTCCCAGAACATCTCAAAGAACCCCAGCAAGCCGGTGAACACCGATGCCGCGTAGCCGCCGAAGCGATTGAACGCGACCCAAACGCCGATAGGCTTACCGTCAAGACGAACAACGCGGAGGCGCATCAGCCTTTTGCCCGGCGTTCTGCCCCCCCAGTAGGCCAAGAAGACCGTGAAGTAGAGGCCGGCCCAACCGAAACCGAGCCCAACTTCGTCGGCCACCCGCAGGAGCAACGCGATGAGACCTTTATCACGTTCGCTCTCGAGATCTTCCTCGAGCTCGGCGTTGGCGCTTCGCAGGCTCGCGATACGTCGCTCTTGCCGTTCGAGCCTTTCGACCGCCAGTGCCGAGCCGACGGGCTCTCGCAACTCGGCGATCCGCGCCGAGTCACCCGCCTGCAGGGCGGCCGCGTAGGCCAGGGCGAGCGAATCAGCGTGCACATCCACCACCGCACCATCGAAGCCGATCTGAGCATCGGCCAGCCCGGCGCGGGCGGCCTCGACCGCCCAGGGCTCTTCCCTCCCGGTCACCATCTCTTCAACCGACTCGCGAATCTCGTCCGCTGTCATGCCCTGGTTCTTCATACGCTGGGCGAGGCTCTTCGTCGCCTCTCGCACTTCGGCCTCTGTGTCGGCGCTGGATACGGCGGCAGCATCAACCGCTATGCCGCCGACCTCTCCCAAGCCGCTGACGATACTGCTGGCGTCGAAACCCATCGGGCTGTCGTCGTCGGACATGCGGATCCAGGTTCCACCGATCGTCAGGACAAGGACGAACAGGCCCAGCGAGCCGTACGTCGTCACTCGGGCGCTCTTTCCTAATACGCCGGCCGACGGACGCATCGCCGCCCGGAAGCAGAGGAACGCGACGGTCAAGCCGAGCGCGAACCAACCGACAGACCCGAGGATAGAGATGGCGATCAGATCGATACCCATGGCGACACCCCGTCGCCACGGCCGAGCCAGCGGCGTACCCAGTAGCTCCGGCGCCACCGAGAACGCGTCGGGTGTGATGATCTCGCGGGGATCTTGAGTGGGGACTTCCATGCAGGCAATCTACAACGAGCGTTCGACGATGTCGAAAACGCGACTCTGGCGTGCGAGCCCCGGGTTGCCTACCCTTAGGGAGCCCCCCTGGCTTCCTGCCGAACCACAGCGAATTCAGCGGTCTCGGCTTTCCCGAGGAGAAGACCCATGCGACTGTCGCTCATCGCCGCGCTGTTGCTGTTGATCCCCGCTTCCGCGCACGCCCAAGACCCCGCGGTCACGTCTCCCGCCGATTCTGTCGCGGCACAAGAAGAGAGGGTCGCCGCCGAGCAGGGACCGGTAGTGGTTCCGGAGCCGAGCGAAAGGGCCATGCGCTACTTCCGAAGCGGGAACGTCCTCTGGTTCGTCAACACGATCTGGGGATTGCTCATACCGTCGCTGTTTCTGTTCACGGGCTTCTCAGCGAGGATCAGGGATTGGGCGCAGGCGATGGGACGCAAGTGGTTCTTCGTCATCGGCATCTACATCGTCGTCTTCCTGGCGATCAACTTCGTCATCAATCTCCCACTCGACTACTACCAGGGTTTCGTGCGCCAGCACGCCTACGACCTATCCAACCAGACGTTCGGAAAGTGGTTCGGCGATGCGCTAAAGGGTTTGATGGTCGGCATGATCGTCGGCGTGCTGTTTCTGTGGGTCCCGTATCTGCTGCTGAAGAAGAGCCCACGACGTTGGTGGCTGTACACCGGCCTCGCGGCGATACCCTTCCTCTTCTTCGCGATGCTGGTCAGCCCCGTCTGGGTCGATCCCTTGTTCAACGACTTCGGTCCCATGCAGGACAAAGTGCTCGAGGCGCGGATCCTGGAATTGGCCGAGCGGGCGGGCATCCAGGGTGGGAGGGTCTACCAGGTCAACAAGAGCGTGGACACCGAGGCGGTGAACGCCTACGTAACGGGGTTCGCGGGAACGAAGCGCATCGTTCTGTGGGACACGATCATCGAGAAACTGGAGGAGGAAGAGCTCCTCTTCGTGATGGGCCACGAGATGGGCCATTACGTGCTCAAGCATGCCATCATGGGGATCTTCTTCTTCTCGCTGCTGATCATGGTCGCGCTTTATCTCATACACCGGAGCGCTGGAACGTTGATCGGTCGCTACAACGGACGATTCAAGTTTGAAGAATTGGCCGATATCGCTTCGCTACCGCTGTTGCTTTTACTGTTCAACGTCTTCTGGCTGATCGCGGCTCCCATCGCCATGGGCTTCACGCGATACATGGAGCACGAGTCCGATCGGTTCGGCCTGGAGATCACGCAAGACAACTACGACGCGGCCAACGCTTTCGTGAAGTTGCAGCTGGAGAATCTGTCGAACCCCCGGCCGGGCCCGCTCTACAAGGCGTGGCGCGCCACCCACCCACCGCTGGGAGAGCGCATCGATTTCTGCAACGGTTACAAGCCGTGGGAAACGGGCGAACCGTTGAAGTATGAGCACCACTTCACTCGAGAGTAGGTGGGCAGGCTGACCCCGGTCCGGAGGCTCCCGCGACGAAGGACTGGCGGGTGTACATGGGCGGCGCTGGCGCTGGCCCTCGTGGCGGCGCCCGGCGATTCTTCAGCACAATCCACTGGCCAGATCATCGGGCGCATCACCGATGCCGTGACGAAGGAGCCTGTCGTGACGGCGGAGGTACGCATCGAGGGACTCGACCTCGGTGTCCTGACGTCCGAACGCGGCGATTTCATCATCGCATCCGTACCGACGGGCGAACACGAGCTCGTCATCCAACTGCTCGGCTATAGAACCGTCACCACCACCATTCTCGTGCGGGCCGGGCGCACCATCCCCGTGAACATCGAATTAAACCCGACCCCGGTGGAACTGGAGGGCGTGACGGCCGAAGTCGAACGCGTCCGTCTCGTCGATCCCGAAGCCACCGTGTCGAATGAAGTCGTGTTGGGCCGCGCGTTGCTCGAACTGCCCATCGACAATACTGAACAGGTCCTCGAACTGGCGACCGGCGTATCCGAAGGTCACTTCCGCGGCGGCCGTATCGGCCAGGAGACCTACCGCATCGACGGCCTCGAGGTGAAGGACCAGTTTTCCGCGTCCGGGACGATCGGCGGGATCGAAGTTTCGCCGTACGCGCTTTCAGAGATCGAAGTCGTCACGGGTGGAACCCGACCCGAGTACGGCTCCGCCCTTTCCGGCGCGGTCAGTTACGTGACGCGACGGGGAAACCCGGATCGATGGGAAGGTCGCGCCGAGCTCGCCAGCGACCAGTGGCTTCCCGAGGACCTCTATCGCGGCTTCACTGCCCTCTCCGCTTCGATGGGCGGTCCTTTGGGGTTCGGTGATCGTGCCACGATCTTCGCCGATATCCTGGCCCAGGGATTCACGGACAGCGACCCTCGTGCCCGCGGCCTGACTTGCCTCCAACCCGACGAAGGAGATGAACAACTCCCCATCGCGATCAACGCGCTGAAACAGGACGCCCCGCATCTCTACTGCCCCTACACGGAGTCCCGTTTACCGTATCAGCGCGGAGACCGGTTCATCGGCCTGCTCAGGTGGGATCAGCCGCTGGCTCGAACCACCAACCTGACGCTGTCGTTCATCTACAATCGACGGCAGAACGAGCTGTACACACCCGAGTTCAAGTACAACCCCGTATACCAGCAGGGCCTGCGCACGAAGGGTTACCTGGCCACCGCCACTCTGGACTGGGGCAAGACGGCACCGGGCCGCGCCTATCACGTCATCGCCCGGGCCGCGGCCATGCGACTGGATCGCTACCTGGGGGCCGTGGACCCCTGGACGTTCGATAGCAGATCGCGTATCGCGGGGTTCGGTTTTTCCGACTTCCGGTTCCTCGGCGAGGACTTCACGCGCAAGCCCATCGAGCAGCAACAGGAGTCGGGCTCCGCCGTACCAGGATACGTGCAGCCCGGCGGCGAGACCGGCTCACCCTTCGGCCCGGCCGCCGAGGGAATCTTCTTCACCGAGGGCACGCCGCCGAACGCCGCCTGGAACCGCACCGACTTCATAGGCGGCGACCTGGTCGGTGAGGTCCACACATCGCGGGGCCATTCGCTGCGGGCAGGCGGATCCGTGCGGTTCTACCAGGTCGAAGACTACGAGCGCACGTTGGCCTACTCGCCGGGTTCGTCCCCGAGCTTCGCACGCTTCTATCCGACGACGGCGAACGCCTGGGCCGAACTCTCGATGCTGGCGATCGGCGACGTCACCGCCCAGATCGGTCTTCGGTACGAGGGTTTCCAATCGGGCCTCAGCTTTCAACAAGATCGATCGAACGTATTCGCGCCCGTCATAGACACGGAGTGGCAAGGTGTCTTGATGCCGCGGATCGGGGTGGCGATTCCCATCCCGACGACCGCGAACCAGACGATGGTGTGGTTCAACTTCGGCAAGGTCGCTCAGCCCCCCGACTTCCGTTTCTTTCTCGACAGCACGATCGGCGATTCGCTGCGCGCGGACATTCGGCGCCAGGGAAACCCGGCCCTCGCCTTCGAAGAGGGCGTCGCTTACGAATTCGGGTTCCGCCACATGTTCACCGAAGGCCTGGCGGCCGGCCTCGTGGTATTCCAGAAGGAGTTGAACAACCTGGTGACCAGCTCGCTGGCGTTTTCCGGGACCGTGGCAAATCAGTTCACCACCGGCGACTTCGGAAACGTCAGGGGCGTCGAGCTCAGCTTGCAGGGACGTTGGCCCACGGTTCGGGTATCGGCCGGCTACGCACTGCAGGAAGCCGTGGGCGTTGGGTCCGGCGCCTTCGAGGTCATCGACTCGACCGCAGCCGATGAGAGGATCGAGTATCCGCTGGCATTCGACCGGCGTCACTCGGCGAACCTGGCGATTCTGATCGGGCGAGCGGCCGGCGCTCCCAACTGGAGGTTCGGTGCATCGCTGGCGGGCACCACACAGAGCGGCTACCCACTCGATCGTCGCCTCGCGGGCGGCACCACGTTCGATGAAGTGGCCTTCCTCCCGACGCGTCTACCCTGGACCAGCTTCCTCAATCTGCGATTGAGCTACGACCTCGGCGGCCTGGGTGTGTGCCGCTGTAGTTGGCGAGTGCTGCTGGACGGACGCAATGTCTTTGGCAACGAGAACGTCATCGCATTGCGCCGCGACACGGGCGAACTGGCACCCAGGACCAGCGACCTGGAGGATGTCGCGGTCGAGCTCTCTCCGGGGTTCAATCCCATACCGTACGAGTCGCCGCGCTACAGTTCTTCAACCGATCTCGATGGCGACGGAGTGATCAGCCTGAGCGAGTTCGAGACCGCGCGGTTCGCCGCTGCACTGGATGCGAGCGATCCATCGCTCTACTTCGGAGATCAGCGACAACTGCGCCTGGGATTGGAGATCGTCTTTTGATCTGGAGCAGGGTCTTCGGTCAGCCGGCTCGGGATAGCCGCTTGCACATTCTGCTCGCCGTCTTCGCCGCGGTGACGGTGACGGGTTGCCACGGTGACGTCGAGCCGTTCTCCGCCAACGATCGCGAATCCGACCCGGAAGGCTTCACCCAGCGATTGACGTACAGTCCCGGCGATGACCGCACACCTTCCTGGTCGCCGGGCGGCGACTCGGTCTACTACGCCGCGGCGGGGTTCGACGTGTTCGCGGATGAATCGGTCGTACTGGTCGGCGTACCTCGGGAGGGTGGAGCGGCAGGGCTGATCACCACCAACGTACAGATCCCGGGCACCAGCGAGCGTTGGCTTACGGCGCCGCAGGTCAGCCCCTCCGGAGACCGGCTGGCCTACGCCGAAGTCGGCCCCCCTTGGCCGGAGGTCTGTCCCGGCCTCGATATTCTTTGCAGTCCTCCCCAGGACGACCCGTCGCTCCCCCGACTGCGCGACGTCATCCTGCGCGTTCGCCCGGTCGACGCGACCGGGTCCGTGGAAAGCGATCCCTCTCTCACACGTCAGATCCAGGGCGTGGATTACGATTTCGACCTTCTCAACATCCCCAAATATCACGTGGTCCACAATTATCCTTTCCGCCAGCTCTTTGACGACGAGGGGACCGCCGTGTTCCGGCCAAGCTGGGCGCCTGACGGGGAAAGGTTGGTCTTCAGCGACGGTCTTGTTTTGCGCGTCTGGACGGTGGGCGATGCCGACGCCGCGGCGATACCCAATACGGAAGAGGGAGTGAGCGCCGCGTGGAGTCCCGACGGCCAGTGGATCGCGTTTACGCGGTTGGAGCGTGCGGACTCGTCTTTCGCTTCGTGCGAGTATTGGCAGGATCCGCCGCCCATACCGCCGACACCGTCCTGCGTAGTCGATTGGACGCACTACACTCAGGGCCCGCGCCGAGTCAACCTGGTCCGCCCCGACGGCAGCGACCTCAGAGTGTTGGGCGAAGGTGAAGATCCGAACTGGTCGTCGGACGGAAACACTTTGTACTTCAGGCGTGACAATCAAATATGGAGGAGCGCGCCCGACGGCAGCGGCGCTGAGCCCATCCCATTCACCGAGAACGGTCACGAGCCGGCGGTCTCACCCGACGGTTTCTTCCTGGCCTTCGCCGTCCACAGCGAACGCGGCGATCATGACATATGGGTCATCTCGTTAGAACTTCTGCCCTGACCGGCACGCTAGTGCTATGGATCGTCGCCTGCGGCGATCCTGTGGTCATCATCGGCGACTCGCCCGGCACATTGCGAATCGTCGCCGGCATTCCCGACGTCGCGGGCGACACCCTCCGGGACAGTGCACTCGAGAGCATGCTCAATCTCCCGCAGGGATTGGTGGCCACGGACGACGGGACGGTTTATCTCTCGGACAGCGATAACGCGCGCGTCCTGGAGCTGCCGGCGGATGGCACTATCGCTGTTCTGGTCGATGAGGACCTTCGGGCTCCCGATGGCCTTTCGCTGGATGGCCAGGGAGGGCTGTTGCTCGCCGACCCCCTCATGCAACGCATCTACCTCATCGATCTGGCCACCGGCGGGATGGCCCCGGTGGCTGGGAATGGCGAGCGAGGCAGCACTCCGGACAGCATCGACGCCCTCGAAGCCGCACTCATCTCACCCAGCGACGTGGCGGTGGGGCCGGACGGCCGGGTGTATTTCGCCGAGACCGGCACCCATCGGGTCCGCCGCATCGAGCCCGACGGCCTGTTGGTAACCGTCGCGGGGCGCGGCACACCGGGGTTCGCCGGCGACGGTGGGCCGGCGCGCGAGGCGTTTCTGAACGAGCCGACGGGCCTGATATTCGGCGAGGGCTTTCTATACATAGCGGACAGCGGCAACAACCGCATCATGGCCGTCCAGCTGGGAGATTCGACGATCGCGATGATCGCGGGCGCGGGAACCCCGGGCTTCGCCGGCGACGGCGGGCCTGCCATCGAAGCTCTGCTCGACTCTCCCACGGCGTTGGCGATCGGGAACGACGCCACGGTGCTCTACATCGCCGATACGGGCAACCACCGGATTCGTGCAATGAACCTGGCGACGGGCAGGATCTCCACCGTCGCCGGCACCGGCGATGAGGAGTTCAACGGCGATCTTCTTCCGGCCGGAGCGACAGCGCTTTCCTCGCCGAGGGGGCTGGGCGCATCGGCATTCGGCCTGCTCTACCTTTCCGACAGCGGGCACCACGTCGTCAGACGCACGCCCATCGAGCTCCAGGGTCTGCCCTAGCGGCATGGGTTCCTGGCGTTCCTAGCGCTTGACACGCCGCTTTCGGCGACCTACGCTGTCGCGGCTCCAATACCCTCCCGTTCAACAGCTTTTGTCAGTCGTGGACCGCGGCTCGGGGCGAGTCGCAACGTTTCGTTGACGGAATCCAAACGCTCGAGGAGGACCTCGATGGATCCAAAACCTTACGAGCCCTACGTTCCCGCGGACACCCGCATGAAGGAATTCACGGTTCGCGCCGTCGTTCTCGGCGTGGTCATGGCCGTGGTCCTGGGTGCCGCGAACGCCTACATCGGGATGGTCGCCGGACTGACCATCGCGGCCACTTTCCCGGCCGCGGTCGTCGCCATGGCGATGCTCCGACCCATGGGCGGGACGATCCTGGAAGAGAACATCGCGCGTACGACAGCGTCCGTGGGTGAGGCGTTGGTCGCCGGCGCGATCTTCACGATCCCGGCGTTTGTCATCGCAGGCGTCTGGGCCAGCGTGAACTTCTGGATCTCGGCTTTCATCATGCTGGTCGGCGGCATGCTGGGCGTCTTTTTCGTGATCATCCTGCGCCGAACCTTGGTGGAAGACGCTGGACTCCCCTTCCCCGAGTCGGTGGCAGCCAGCGAGATCCACAAGGCGGGCCAGAAAGGAGCGACGGGCGGTAAGTACTTGGTGGTCGCCGGTTTGACGGCGGCATTCCTCGAGCTGATCAAGAACGCGTCGGGCGTCCGGGTTCTCGCTGTCAACATTACGGGCTTCTGGTCGTGGGGGATGACGCGAATCGATCAGGGTCGGTCCCTGATATCGGAGTATACCGGCGGCATCTTTCTTTCGACGCCCTCGGCTTCGCCCGCGCTCCTCGGCGTAGGCTACATCATCGGCCCGCGGCTGGCGGCTGTCGTGTTCGCCGGCGGCGTACTCGGCTGGTGGTGCCTGGCACCGGTGATGGGCTTCGTCAACCGGGATTTGGTGGCGCTGGCCCAGGATCCGGCCTGGTGTACGGCCGCAGGCGCTGCGGCGCCGTGCTGGGCCAACGTGGCCGTCAACATCGTGTGGCAGACGATGGTTCGCCCGCTGGCGGTGGGCACGATGGTCGTCGGCGCGGTCTGGACGCTGTGGAGCATGCGGAAGAGCCTGGGCGTGGGAATGGCCCGCGTGCTGGCGGACGTCAAGCAGGTGAAGGCCGTCGAGGCCGAGAGCCGACTGGAGACGGACATTCGATACCGCTGGATCGTCTTCGGCATCATCGGCTTGCTCGTCCCGATCACGATTCTCTACTACTACTTCAGCAACAGCTTCGGCGGATCTATCGTCGCCGCCGTTGTCATGGTCGTGGCCGGCATCCTCTTTGCCGCCGTGGCCGGCTATCTCGTCGGCATCATCGGTAGCAGCAACAACCCCATCAGCGGGCTGACGCTGACGACGCTGATTCTGGCGGCTTTGCTCATGGTCGGCATCGGCCTGACCGGCGACCGCGGGGTCATGGCTGTGTTGGGCGTCGCGGCGGTGGTCTGCTGTGCCATGGGTATCGCCGGCGACATGATGCAGGACCTGAAGGTCGGTCATATCCTCGGCGGCACACCGAAATCGATGGAAAAGGGCGAGTTGATCGCTGTGGTCTTCGCCGCCCCCGCACTGGCGGGAGCCCTGTTGCTGCTCGGCAAGGCTTACGGATTCGCCGGAGCGCCAGGTGCCGACCCGGCTACCGCGCTGCCGGCTCCCCAGGCGGGACTGATGGCGCTGGTCAGCCAGGGTATCGTCGGCGGCGAGATGGTCTGGCCGCTGTTCCTGGCGGGGATGCTCTTCGGCATCATGCTGATCCTGGTGCGGGCACCATCGCCCATGCTGGTCGCGGTGGGAATGTACCTGCCGATCTTCAGCACCTTCGCCATTTTCGTCGGCGGCGTATTCAAGTGGATCGTCGACGGGATCCTGGCGCGCAAGAACTACTCGCAGGCCCAGATGGACCGGGCCAGCAACACGGGCATTCTGGTCGCCTCCGGTTTCGTTGCGGGTGAAGCGCTGATGGGTGTGGTGATCGCAGGCTTGATCGTGGCGAACTTTACGCTGCCTACGATCGTCCAGAGCGCCGTCTTACAAGGAATACTCGGATTGCTGGTATTCCCCCTGGTGCTGTGGTTCTTCTATCGCTTCTCCAACGCCGAAGCGAGTTCGCTGTAGTACCGATGATTCTTCGCAGCCGAACGAGCAGGGTGCTCGGGGTCGTTTCGACCCTGAGCACCCTGCTGCTCTTTGCCACCTGCAAGGAAACCATCGACCCCCCACCGATCAGTCGCGAACAATACATCGAGACCTACGTAGAGATCATCAAAGCCGCCGATGAGGAGCCGGACAGTATCGCCGCCTGGGAACGCGCGCAGGAGATCCTCGACCGAAGAGGGATCACGCAAGAGGACCTACAGGCTTACGCCGAGCACTATCTAGAGGATCCCGATCATCTGGCGGAGGTCTGGTTCGAGATAGAGACCCTCATCAGAACCCCTGAGAGGCAAGACACGACCGAGGCGGACAGCGGGCCCGAGGCCGAGCCCGTAGAGTCTAGAGCCCGGTCGGATGGTCGATGAACTCCCAGTCGAGCCCGAACTTGGAGGCGATGTGCGCCGCCAGTGCCTTCACGCCGAGCGTTTCGGTAGCGTAGTGCCCCGCATACAACACGTTTAGACCCCACTCCTGAGCATCGAAATAGCTGTGATGGGGCCCTTCGCCCGTGATGAAGGTGTCGAGCCCCTCGCTGCGTGCATCGGCTATGTGGGCGGAGCCACCGCCGCTGAGGACCCCGACGCGCCTCGTACGCTCGGGCCCCGCGGGGATGACGAACGGGCCGCTACCCAGCAGCTTCTCCAACCTCTTGACCAACTCGTCCAACGACACGTCGAGCTCACCCCAGAGGCCGATGGGCTGGCCTTCATACTCGCCGAAGGAGCCTCGCACACCCAATCCGATGCCCCGGGCCAACTCGGCGTTGTTCCCAACCTCGGCGTGGGCATCGAGCGGTAGGTGGGCCGAGTAGACCGCAACGTCCTTCGTCACCAGCTTGATTATCCGCTGGTAGTTCCGCTCGGTGAGCGGTTGGATGCCCTTCCCCCAAAAGAGCCCGTGGTGCACGAGCATCAAGTCCGCGCCCCGCTGAACCGCGGCATCGATCGTCGCCTGGCAGGCGTCGGTACAGGCGATGAGCTTGTCTACCGAGCCGCTGTTTTCTACCTGGAGACCGTTGTAGGCGCCCTCGTAGTCGGGGATGCCCGCGACGTTCAGGTACTCGTCCAGATAGGTAACAAGCTCAGCTAGTTTTACAGAACTCACGGTGACTCCGGTGAAGTGAGTAGTCAGTAGTAACTAGTAATTGGTAACTTCTGATGTTTCTAATCCCCAATTACTAATTACTACTCACTTCTCCTTAATACGCTCTCGCCCAGAAGACCTCATGCTTCGCCGGCTCGCCACACAGGCACTTCTCCGGAAAGCCATCGCTGCGAAATTCTTCTTGCGGAATGATCCGGATCGTCGCCTTCGTGTCATCCTTGACCCGCTGCTCGCACGCCTCCGAGCGACAGTGTCCCGTGTAGATGAAGCCTGCCGTCGAGCCCATGATCCGCTTGAACTCCTCGTAGTCGCCGATCCCGCGGTACGAGTTCTCTTCGCGGCGTTTCAGAGCCGCCTCGAGAAGGTGCGTCTGATTTTGGTCGAGCAACTCGACCAACCGGGCCTCGATCTCGGCATCGGCCACCGGGACCTTTCGCTGCTCGCCCTCCGGGGTGACCCGCCGCACGACCATGACCTGTTGTTTCTCCAGGTCCTTTGGCCCGATCTCGACGCGCAGGGGCACGCCCTTGGCTTCCCACTCGTAGTACTTGGCGCCAGGGTTTACGGTGTCCCGGTCGTCGAGCTTGACTCTGACCGCTCCCTTGAGCCGTTCATAGAGGCGGCTAGCGGCCTCGAGGACAGCCGAGCGCTGATCGTCGGACTTGTAAATCGGCACGATGACGACCTGGATGGGTGCGATCTTCGGCGGCACCACCAAACCCGAGTCGTCGCTGTGCGTCATCACCAGTCCGCCGACCAACCGAGTCGACACGCCCCACGACGTGCTCCAGACATAATCGTGGCCACCGCTCTCGGTCTGGTACTGCACGTCGAACGCCCGGGCGAAGTTCTGACCGAGATTGTGGGTCGTCCCCGCCTGCAGGGCCCAGTTGTCTTGCATCATCGCCTCGCACGCGTACGTGCGCACGGCACCGGCGAACTTGTCCCACTCTTCTTTCACGCCCGTGATCGGCGGCATCGCCATCCACTCTTCCATGAACCGCCGGTAGATGTCGAGGATGAGAAGCGACTCCGCTTCGGCCTCCGCGTCGGTCGCGTGTGCCGTGTGCCCCTCCTGCCAGAGGAATTCCAACGTGCGCAGGAACGGCCGGGTGCGTTTCTCCCAGCGGACGATGTTGGCCCACTGATTGATCAGCATCGGCAGGTCGCGATAACTCTGGATCCAGTTGGCCATGATGGGCCAGATGATCGCCTCCGAAGTCGGCCGGACCACCAGCGGCTCCTCGAGCTCCTTGCCCCCACCGTGCGTCACCACTGCGGTCTCGGGCGCGAAGCCCTCCACATGCTCGGCTTCCTTTTCCAGGAAGCTCTGCGGGATGAAGAGCGGGAAATAGGCGTTTTGGTGACCCGTATCCTTGAACATGCCATCGAGAGCCGACTGCATGAGCTCCCAGATCGCGTAGCCGTGTGGGCGTATGACCATACTCCCACGAACCGGGGCGTACCCGGCCAGCTCGGCCCGTTGAACGATCCCGTTGTACCACGCGGAGAAATCCTCGCTCCGCGGGGTCAAGGCTTTCTCATCCGCCATCAGCGTCCCCTGTGTTTCCGTTCTTTGCGGGTGGTTCTTCAACATCGGATAACAGCCAGTACCCGATGGGCAGCAGCGCCACGGCGCCCGCCCAACCGAGAACGCTGCGGCTGGACCCGAGCGCTCGACGTAGCAGTGCCGTGGCGCCCACGATCGCGGCGGCGCTGACAACCGCACCGACACTCAGAGGCGCGAGCTGCTCCCACGCCGAACCCAGGCTGCGCTCCAAGACTCCGTCGCCCCGTGGCTCCCGGTCCGCCTTCACGTCGTCTCGGTCAGCACCTGATATTGTCATCGTTCATCCTTGTCCGAGACCCAACCCGGATGCTGGTGATAGATATACGATCGATGCACATCGCCCCTAGCGCCCGGCCTCGCTCCATCCCAACCCTCATTCGGAATCCACTCGCCCCAGGCCCGGGGTACCAGCTTGCCCCGCATGTCCTCCAGCGGCACCACCTGGTAGAGAGTTGCGCGAGCTGCCACCAAACTCGGGTCGGCGTTCACCAGTGAGTCGAGCGCCATGCGCAGAGTTCGATTCCACGCCTCCCAACTGCCCTGCTGGACCGTCAACAGTCGGTAGATCACCTTTCTCGGGCTTTCGCTCTCGACCACCTGCTCGAAGACTTCATACTCCACCGGCGATATGGTGTCTACGTACACGTAGCTCGAGCTTTCGCCGGCCTCAGCCGAACCCTCCGGCGCAGAGTCATCGTCGCTGCGATCGGAGCTATCGCCGCTGACACAAGACGCGGCGACCGCCAACGAAACGGTTAGGGTCACGAACGTCGACCATCGCCGGACATCGCAAGAATGAACCATAGACTGTCATCTCTCTTTTTCTACGCTTTGCCGCACGATTCTACAAGTTTGTCGCCGGCCACCACCGTCTCGTCGCCGGTCGACATGTTCCGCACTCTCGCCTGCTTGGCCGCTACTTCCTCAGGGCCATAGATCACAGCCAGGCGCGCGCCCACCTGGTTGGCGCTCTTCAGTTGGTTGCCGAGACGGCGCTCACGATACTCGAATACCGTCGATAACCCGGCCGACCTCAATTCTTGAGCCGCCTGCAGCGCCCGACGCTTGCCGTCCGAGCCCAGCCAGGCGATGAAGACATCCACCGACGATTCGGTCTCAGGCAGAAGGTCGTAGTCGTCCAGCAACTCGGTTAGCACCACATCGCCCATGCCGAATCCGATGGCGGGCATCTCTATGCCGGCAATCACTTCCAACAGGTCGTCGTAGCGACCGCCACCGCATATCGCTCGCAGCTCTCGACGCGCATCCCACAGCTCGAAAACGATGCCGGTATAGTAGGCTAATCCCCGAACGACCGAGAGATCGATGTCAACAAACTCGGCCGCGCCTAGATCCTCCAGGCATTCGAGGTAGCTGGACAGATCTGCAACGCGCTCCGCGATGCTGGGCACGTCACCGTAGGCTTCCTCGAGGTCGGCGATACCGCGGAGCTCGGTCACATCGAGCACGCCACCGACGACCTGGGTGTCCAGACCTAGATCGGCGAGCCGGCCCTCCAGCTTCTGACGCGGCTCGCGCTCGAGCTTGTCGACGACTTCATAGACGGGGCCCAGCTTCTCTTCCGGCACGCCGAGATGACGGAATATCGCCGCCAGCACCCGTCGGTCCGAGACTCTCGCCCGCACCTGGCTGGAGTCCAGACCCGTGGCTCGCATGATATCGATCGCCACGGCCAGCAACTCCGCGTCGGCCAGCACGCTCGCCTCGCCCAAGATGTCGACGTTCAGCTGGAAATGTTCGCGCAGCCGGCCGCGCTGTTTCCGCTCGTAGCGAAACAGCTGCGGGATCGAGAACCAACGAACCGGTTTGCGAAGCGATCGCGCCCGCGCCCCAGCCATCCGTGCCAGCGTCGGAGTCATCTCCGGGCGCAGCGCGATGTGCCGGCCACCTTTGTCCTCGAATTCATACAGCTGCTGCACGATCTCATCGCCCGACTTACGCGTGTAGATCTCGAGGGACTCGAGCGGCGGTCCGTCATACTCCTCAAACCCGTACCGCCGAGCGACATCCCGCCAGACACCCATGAGATACGAGCGCTTGGCGTAATCGTCAGGATAGAAATCTCTGAATCCCGGCAACCCCTGTAGTTCCGCCATCGAACCTATCCGACCCTGTTCGTTTGCATGAAGGATACGGGAATGTCCAGGCGTCGCATCGCGTCGCCCACCGTATGATTCGATCCCGTCACGACGATCGTCTTCGCCAGCTCGGCCGCACGCTTCAACGCCTCATCGAAGTCTTCTATCACTTCCACGGCATAGCTCGATATCGTGCTCGCCACTTCCCGTGCATCCCAGCGCCGCGCCTCGGGCGAGCTGGGCGCCACCGTGAAGATCGACACGTCGGCCAGCGCAAGCAGCGGCGGAAGCATCTCGGGCCACGGCTTGTCGCCCATGATCGCCACCACCACCGCCAGTGGGCCAGGCAGATCCAGACTGGACAGCGCACCCGCCAACGCATCGACGGCCTCGGGATTGTGCGCCGCATCCAGAACCCAGGTCCGGTCCGCCCTCGTCTCGATCTGTAATCGACCCGGCCAAACGACGGACCCGATCCCTTCCACTATCTCCGACGGCGCGGGTCGCAGGTCGACCGGCATACTCTGCACGGTCAGCGCGGCCAAACCGGCGTTCCACGCCTGGTGCGCACCCAACAAAGGTACCCTCAGTCGAATGGGGTCGCTGGCCCCGGGACCGACGTACTCGAGCTCGGTACCCGTGCGTCCCATACGAATCCGCCGCACACCCGCGTCGTACCCGAGCTGCAGGGTCGGTGCACCCGCAACGGACGCAAACTCTCGAACGATCCTGGCCGCCTCAGGCTCCAATCGGCCCAGCACGAGAGGGATGCCCGGTTTGGCAATCCCGACTTTTTCTCGCGCGATCGCCGACAGCGTATTGCCGAGATAGTCGGAATGGTCCCACGCCACGTTGGTGATCACCGCCGTTTCAGGCAAAAGCACGTTCGTGGCGTCCAACCTGCCGCCCAGTCCGACCTCGGCCACGGCGAAGTCGACGCCGGCCTCGGCGAAACAATAAAACGCTAGCGCCGTCGTCGCCTCGAAGAACGTAGCGCCGAGGTCTTCAGCCATCGGGCGCAGCAACCGCGCACCGGCGGCGATCAACTCTTCATCGACCGGATGACCGGCAATCCTGATCCGCTCGCCGAACTCGACGAGATGCGGTGACGTATAGAGGCCAACCCGATACCCGGCGACGCCGAGAATGCTGGCCACCATAGCCGCCACGGAACCCTTGCCGTTGGTTCCCCCCACGTGCACCGAGCGGAACGCCATGTGCGGCCGACCCACACCGAGCAGCATGCGGCGAACCCGGTGCAATCCCCAGCGGATCTCCCCGGTCGGCTGCAGGCCGAGGAGCCCCTCCAGCAGATCAGTTGTTCCCATGGTCAATCCGAGGGACGGCGTCGCCTGGCCGTTGGGTCAGGCGCGGGTCTTGTATACATGGCGCCTAATAATAAGGGAGAGCTTGGCGATCGGAAGTGGTTACTTAGGCGTCGCGGCCGTCCATCATGTGCCCCAGCAGACGGGACACGGTGGACTTGAGCTCCGGGCGCGGGACAACCATGTCGACCATGCCATGCTCGAGGAGGAACTCGGAGCGCTGGAATCCGTCCGGCAGGCCCTGGCCGATCGTCTGCTCGATGACCCTGGGACCGGCAAATCCGATGAGCGCCCCGGGCTCGGCGATGTTGATGTCGCCCAGCATCGCGAAGGACGCCGTCACCCCACCCGTGGTTGGGTGGGTCAGGATCGATATGTACGGAAGTCGCGACTTGTGAAGGCG
>Ga0209536_100004876_pt1 | contig 21095 bp, 20 predicted proteins | sample DeeMarSeWOR28_12_FD_187461 | JGI IMG/M metagenome (GOLD analysis project Ga0209536, IMG submission 187461) | Marine sediment microbial communities from White Oak River estuary, North Carolina - WOR-2-8_12 (SPAdes) (version 2) | ecosystem: Environmental > Aquatic > Marine > Intertidal zone >... | reverse complement strand
ATCCGAGCGCAGGCCCGCGACCAGGCTGGCCCGCAGAGGCGCCGCGATCGGCTCGCGGCGCGCGTAGCGGGGATGGTCGATGCGGATCCAAGCCGGCACGTCGAAGTCGGCGAAGCGCTCCGCGTCCGACGGATCGAGCCGGAAGCGGATGTACTGGACGGCGGAGATGCGGTCCTCCTCCAGCTGCTTCGGATCGAAGCTCGCGCGAATCACGCGCTCGCCGTCGCCGAGCTCCAGCGAGACGTGCTCGTCGATCCCGACCAGGCGATCGAGCTCGGCGCGAATGCGCGAGGAATCGGTGATCTCGACGAAGAGCGTTGCCGAGAGCTCGCGCTCGCCCGGCATCAGCTCGTTGTAGACCTCGAGCTCTTCGGCGACCTTGCGCGGCTCGCGGATCCGCTCGACGTGCAGCATCTCCAGCACCTGGAAGCGAAGCGTCTCCCGGTCCTCGAACAGCAGCGTGACGCTCTCGCCCACCGACATGCGGCGCAGGCGCTTGTGCTCGATCACCGCGCGCCGGTAGCCCTCGCGCAGTCCCTCGTAGGCCGCGAGGTCGACCAGGTCCTCGGAGCCGAGGCGGTTCATTCCGCGCCGAGCCCGTAGGCGTGGCGTAGCAGCACTACCGGGTGCACGGCCTTGCGACCCGTGCCCTCCTCGATGCGCAGTGCCGAGAGCGGGCAGTCGGTGGCGATGTGATCGGGCTCGGCCTCCCGGATGCGATCGAGCATCGCCCTGGCGACGCCCAGCGAGGCTTCGTGGAAGCGCGCCTGCATGCCCCAGGTGCCGTCGACCCCCGAGCACGCGTCGACCACGGTCACCTCGGCGCCGGCCAGCCGCAGCAGGTCGCGCGCGCGGAATCCGAGCTTCTGGTGGCGCAGGTGACAGGGAGCCTGGTACGCGACCTTCCCGAGCGGTCGGCTGAAGTCGCGCTGCATCTTCTTCGCGCGGGCGAGGTCGTGGAGGAACTCCATCAGGTCGCGGGTCGCCTCGGCGACGCGACGTGAGGCGTCCGTGCCGAGCAGACGCGGGTACTCCTCCTTCAGCATCAGCGAGCAGGAAGGGCCGGGCACGACCACCAGCGCGCCGCGCTCGACGTAGGGCAGCAGGTCCTCGACGTTGCGAAGGGCGTTGCGTCGGGCGGACTCCAGGTCTCCCGTGTCGGTAAAGGGCATCCCGCAGCAGCGCTCGTAGCAGAGATGTACCTGCACGTCGCTGTGCTCCAGCACCTACACGGCCGAACGTCCTGCGATCGGATCGTTGTAGTTCACGCTGCAGGTGGTGAAGAGTACGACGTGGCCGTTCGCACCATCGGTGCGGGGGCTGCGCCTCGCGAACCAGCGATCGACCGTCTCGGAGTAGAAGGAGGGCTGCACCCAATCGCGGTGGATGCCGAGCGTCTTCTCCATCAGCACGCGGGACGCCCGGTTGCGGTTGGCGAAGTTCATCAGCGGGGGCACGAGGGAGCCGACCTTGCCGATGAAGTCGGTGCGCGTGGTGAGCGCGCGCGTGAGCGGGATGCCGTGGCGGCGAGCCCGCGCCACCTGCTGACGTCGCATCAGCGCGGGAAAATCGACGTCCCACTCGTGCGGCGGCGTGTAGGGGCAATGGTTGTAGCAGAGCTTGCAGTGGTAGCAGAGCTCGTTCACTTGATCGAAGCCCTGCTGCGACACGCCCGCGATCTCCTCGTCGCTGGCGTCGACCAGCTCGAAGAGCTTCGGGAAGGAGGGGCAGAGCGGCAGGCAGCGTCTGCACTGGTGGCAGATGTCGCCCACGCGTCGCAGCTCGCGCTCGAGCTTCGCCGGGTCCAGGTAGTCCGGGTGGCGGTAGTCGAGCTCTCCGCTGGGGATCTCGGGCGGCGTGACCTTCATGCGCGGCGCGTCGGGCGGCGGCTCTCGGGAGCCGCCGCCCACACGGGCTGACTAGAGCGACTCGAGACCGTCGAGGGCCTTCTGGAAGCGCCCTGCGTGGGACTTCTCGGCCTTCGCGAGCGTCTCGAACCACTCGGCGACCTCGTCGAGCTTCTCATCGCGCGCGGTCCGCGCCATGCCCGGGTACATCTCGGTGTACTCGTAGGTCTCACCGGCGACGGCAGCCGCGAGGTTCTTGTCCGTCGAGCCGATCGGCTTGTCGGTGGCCGGGTCTCCCGCCTGCTTCAGGTAGTCGAGGTGGCCGTGAGCATGACCGGTCTCCGCCTCGGCGGTGTCGCGGAAGAGTCCTCCGACGTCCGGGTAACCCTCGATGTCTGCCTGGCGCGCGAAGTAGAGGTAGCGCCGGTTGGCCTGCGACTCGCCCGCGAAGGCGTCCTTCAGGTTCTTGTGGGTCTTCGTCCCCTTGATGTCGGGCATCGCGTTCTCCTTTGCACGGACGGTCCGCGCCAGACTGTACTCGGCCCTGGGCGGTGGTCAATCGCCTTCGGCGCGCTCGCGTGCCCGTACGGCGGGGGCGGCGCCGATCACGCCGTCGGCGCGCAGAGCGGCGCGGTGCGATGCGTCGAGGCCCAGCTCGGCGAGGATCTCGTCGCTGTGTTCGCCGAGCTCGGGGGCGGCCGAGCGCACCCGGATCGGCGTACGGCCGAGCTTGGCCGGGGGGCCGGTGATCGGGACGCGCGCACCGGACTGTGGCAGCGGCTGGAGCATGTCCCGCTCGGCGACGTGGGGATCGCGCGCGGCCTGGGCGTAGCTGCGCACGGGCGCGGCTGGAATGCCGGCCGCGCGCAGCGTGCTCAGCGCCTCGTCGACGCTGTGCTGCGCGGCCCAGCTCGCGAGCAGGCCATCGACCTCCGCGCGATGGGCGATGCGACCGGCCGTCTGCGCGAGCCGCGCGTCCCCGGCGGCGTCCGGGCGGCCGACCGCCTCGGCCAGCCGCCGCCAGTGGGCGTCGAGCAGCACGCCGGCCATGATGCGCCCGTCGCGGCAGACGTAGGTGTTCGCAGGCGCGGCGATGCGGAACTGGTTGCCGAGGCGCGGCAGGTCGACGTCCAGCGCACCCAACGTGAGGTAGCCGGTCGATTGGAAGAGCATGCTGTCGAGCAGCGCGACGTCGATGTGCTGGCCCTCGCCGGTGCGGTCGCGGTGGCGAAGCGCCGACAGCACCGCGAAGGCGGCGTGCAGACCGGCCAGGTCGTCCGCCAGGAAGGTGGGCGACTTGACCGGCTCCCCGTCCGGGCTCCCGTTCAGCGACAGGAACCCGCTCGCCGCCTGGGCCAGCGGGTCGTAGCCGAGCTGGTCGGCGTCCGGTCCGTACTGGCCGAAGCCGCTGATCGACGCGTAGACCGTGTCCGGGCGCCGCGCGCGCACCGCCTCGAATCCCAGGCCCCAGGCCTCCATCGTGCCCGGGCGGAAGTTCTCGATCACCACGTCGCAGCCCGCGGCCAGCGCCAGGAAGATCTCGCGCCCGCGCGGGTCGCGCAGCTCGAGGGACAGACTGCGCTTGTTGCGGTTCACGGTCGCGTGCATGAACGAGAGGGGCGGGCTCGTGCCGGGCAGGAACGGGGGCGAGCGCCGGGCCACCTCGCCGGCCGGGTGCTCGACCTTGATCACGTCCGCGCCGTGGTCGGCCAGCATGCAGCCGCACATCGGTCCGGCCCAGGTGGTCGTCGCCTCCACCACCCGCAGCCCGGCGAGCGGTCCGGTCAGGTCGTCGCGTGCCTCGCGGAAGAACCGGCGCTTGTCCACGTCACGCGCCCCGGGCGTGCGAGCGGCGGTCGAGGGTGGCGATCGCCGTGCTGGCGATGTGTCGGGTCGCCGGGTCCGCATCGCCCTCCGCGGCTTCGCGCAGCCGCTGCCAGACCGGCGGGCCGGGCTCGAGTAGCGCGGCCAGGGCCGCGAGCGCCGAGCGCCGGATCTCGCGGTCCCGGTCGCGACTCGCGGCGAGCAGCGCGCGGCCCGTCTCCTCGCGGTCCGGAGCCAGCTCGCGCAGGCAGAAGATCGCCATGCGCCGCACCGCAGGCCGCTCCGGGCTCGCCACGAAGTGCAGCAGCACGGGCAGCACCTCCGGCTCGAGCCGCCCCAGCTCGACCAGCAGCTTCGCTGCCGACCAGCGGATGTCGCCCGCGTCGTGCTCCAGCGCGTCGATCAGCACCGGCAGCAGCTTGATCGGCGGAGGCCCGAGGCGGGCCAGGGTGAAGGCCGCCCACCAGCGGCGGTCCCGTCCCGGCTGTCGCAGCACGGCCCCCAGGCGCTCGGCGACCGCCGCGTCGCGGGCTCCGATCGCCGCCAGCGCGTCCGAGCCCGCACGTGCGACGCGCTTCTCCGGGTCGGCGAGCACCTCGCAGAGCGCGTCCACCAGCAGCACCGCCGACGGGTCGGCCGCGGCCTCCACGCAGGCGGCGCGACGCCGCTCGGGATCGGCGGCCCGCAGCCGCTCGATCAGGGGATGGCTCAAGCGGGTCCCCAGCGGGCCTCGAGCGGAGGCTCGCCGTCGCGGGTGGCGCGTCCCTCGCGCTCGAGCTTGAGCAGGTGGGAGCACACCGAGTGGCGGGCAGCGGCGTGAAGGGCCTGTGGGTAGGCCGCGTAGACCCGGGCCACGATCTCCGTGATCAGCGACAGGCCGTCACGCAGCGCGGCCAGGATCTGCTGCTCGCGCTCGAGCCGGTGGGCGATGTACTCGCGGAGCTTCTCGGTCCCCGCGTCGATGCGTGGGCCGTGGGCCGGGTAGATCACACCGGGCTGCTCGGCCAGCAGGCGCTCGAGCGACTGCATGTAGTCGAGCAGGTCGCCGCGATCGCCCGGAATCACCGTCGTCCCCGCGCCCAGCACGTTGTCGCCGGAGAAGAGCGCCTGCTCCTCCTCGAGCACGAAGCACAGGTGGTCGGCGGCGTGACCGGGGGTGTGCAGCGCACGCAGGGTCGCGCCTTCGGCGCGGACGATGTCGCCGTCGGCGAGCGGCGCGATCTCGACCGGGTAGGGCGCGTCGTAGTGCGCGTCGGGCAGCTTGGAGATGCGCAGCGCGCCGTATCGCTCGATCACCTGCTCTGCACCGCCGATGTGATCCGGGTGGCCGTGGGTCAGCACGATCTCCTGGATGCGGCAGCCGGCCCGTTCCAGGGCCGCCTCGAGCACGGGCAGGTAGGCGGTCACACCCGAGCCCGTGTCGAGCAGGATGCGCTCCTTGCCGGTACCGACCAGGTAGGTGTTCGTGCCCGGGCCGGTGAAGAGGCTCGGGTTCTGGCCGAGTGCGACGACCACCCGCCCGGACCACACGTCCACGTCCGGCAGCGAGAGTCCGATCATCGTGGGCGGGTTCGACACGTCAGGCTCCCGCGACGGTCATGCGCGCCACCCGCAGCGGGGGGGCGGCCACCCGCGACAGCCACAGCAGCTCTCCGGCGACGGCGTCGATGTCGCGCAGCATCTGGGCGAGATTGCCGGCGATCGTGATCTCCTCGACGGGATGGGCGATCTCCCCATCCTCGATCCACAAACCGGCGGCGCCACGCGAATAGTCGCCGGTGACCGGATTGAATCCCATGCCGATCAGCTCGGTCACCAGCAGCCCGCGCGGAGTGCGCGCAATCAGGTCGTCCAGCGAGCCCTCGCCGGGCTCGAGCCAGAGGTTCGTGGGACCGACGCCGGGTGCGCTGCCGGCGCTGCGGGTCGCGTTGCCGGTGCTCTGGCTTCCGAGCTTGCGTGCGGAGTAGCTGTCGAGCAGGTAGCTCGCGAGCCGACCTCGCTCCACGACGACGTTGCGGCGGGTCGCGAGACCCTCGCCGTCGAAGGGCCGGCTGCCGAGGCCGCCGGGCAGGCGGCCGTCGTCGATCACGTTGACGGATTCGGCGGCGATCGCCTCGCCCAGTCGCCCCGCGAGGAAGCTCGCCCCCCGATAGATCGCATACCCGGACAGGCAGCCGGCCAGCTGGCGGATCAGGCTCGGCGCGGTGAGCGCGTCGAACAGCACAGGGACCTCGCAGGTCGAGATGCGACGCGCACCGAGACGTCGCAGCGCGCGCTGGGCAGCGTGGCGACCGACCGCTTCGGGGGACTCGAGCGCGGCCAGCCGGCGCCCGACGGTCATCCAGTAGTCCCGCTGCATCGCGCCGTTCTCGCGCGCGATCGGTTCGCTGAAGAGCGAATGGCTGGTGGTGTCGTAGCGGCCGACGAAGCCCTCACTGTTCGCGTAGACCACATGGCTGCGGTCGGAGCCCACCTGGGATCCCTCGGAGTTCTGGATGCGCGGATCGCAGGCGCGAGCGGCCGACTCGGCGCGCCGCGCGGCGTCGATGCGCGCGTCCACCCCGGCGTCTCCGTCCTCGCTCGGGGCCAGCCCGAGATCGGGCAGGTCCCGTGCGAAGCCGCCCTCGGGCAGCCCGGCGCTGGGATCCGGCGCGGTGGCGCGGGCGAGGGCGACCGTCTCCGCGGCCAGCTGGTCGACCGCCGCCGGCGCGAGGTCGCTGGTGGAGGTGATGGCCGAGCCCATGCCGCCTCCGGCGCGCACCAGCGCTCGGATGCCCAACGTGCGCTCGCGGGCCTGTTTGACGAAGTCGACCGTCTCGCCGCGCACGCGCGCCTCGAGCGAATCGCTCTCCACCAGCGCCACGTCCGCCTGGTCGGCGCCGGCGGTGCGCGCGGCCGCCAGCGCGCGCAGGGCGATCTCCTGCGGGTCCAGCGCGCTCATCCCTCGGTACCGCCGACGGTGAGGTCGTCGATGCGCAATGTCGGCAGCCCCACGCCGACCGGCACGCCCTGTCCGTCCTTGCCGCAGGTTCCGACGCCCTGGTCGAGCTGCAGGTCGTTGCCGATGCGCGACACGCGGGTCAGCACGTCCGGGCCGTTGCCGATCAGCGTCGCGCCCTTGAGCGGCTCCCCCAGCCGGCCGTTCTCGATGCGGTAGGCCTCGTTCGCCGAGAACACGAACTTGCCGCTGGTGATGTCGACCTGTCCACCCCCGAAGGACACCGCGTAGATGCCCCGGTCGACCGATCGAAGGATCTCCGCGGGGTCCTCGTCGCCGGCGAGCATGAAGGTGTTGGTCATGCGCGGCATCGGCAGGTGCGCGTAGCTCTCGCGCCGGCCGTTGCCCGTCGAGGCGACGCCCATCAGCTGGGCATTCAGCCGGTCCTGGAGGTAGCCGCACAGGATCCCGTCCTCGATCAGCACCGTGCGCTGGGTCGGCGTGCCCTCGTCGTCGACGTTGAGCGAGCCGCGCCGGCCGGCCAGCGTGCCGTCGTCGACCACGGTGACCCCGGCACTGGCGACCCGCTCGCCCAGCCGACCGGCGAACGCGGAGGTGCCCTTGCGGTTGAAGTCGCCTTCGAGCCCGTGGCCGATCGCCTCGTGCAGCAGGATGCCGGGCCAGCCCGGTCCGAGCACGACGGTCATCGCGCCGGCCGGACAGGGCTGCGCCTCGAGGTTCAGGGTGGCGACGCGCACGGCCTCGTCGACCAGGGGGCGCCACGCGTCGGGGTCGAGCAGGCTCGCGAACTCGCGCCGACCGCCCATCCCCTGGTAGCCGACCTCGCGGCGGCCCTGTCCGTCTTCGGCGATCACCTGGACGTTGAGGCGGATCAGCGGCCGCACGTCCGTGGCGAAACGCCCGTCGCTGGCGACGATCATCACGTTGCGGTGCTGCGAGACGCAGCTCGCCATCACCTGCTTGACGCGCGGGTCGCGGGCTCTCGCGTAGGCGTCGATCTCGCCGAGCAGCGCGACCTTCGACTCGATCGGCTCGTCGGTGGGGGCGCGCTCGACCGGGTAGAGGTCTTGTGCGGGCGCGCCGCCGCTGGGCAGCGCGATCGAGCCGCCGCGGTGGCTCTCACTGGAGATGGCGCGGGCGGTGGTGGCGGCCAGCGCGAGGCTCTCGACCGTGACCTCGTCGGAGTGCGCGTAGCCCTGGCGCTCGCCCGCCTGCGCGCGAACGCCGACGCCCTGCTCGATGTGGCGGTCGCCGGTCTTGACGATCCCCTCTTCGAGCGCGACCGAGTCCTGGATCGTGTACTCGAAGAAGAGCTCCGCGGCGTCGATGCGCCGCTCGAGGGCGGTCTCCAGCGTCCGGGCGAGCGAGCGGTCGTCCAGCCCGAAGCGATCCCGGAAGAGCGCGAGGGGCGGCGACGGACTCATGGGTTGGACCTCGCTGTGCGCAGCGCGACCGCGGGGTCCGCGAGTCGCGCTGGAAGGTCGGCCAGGGTAGCAAGCTCGCGCACGTCGATCGCCCGCAGGCCCGCCGCGCGGGCCGGAGCGAGATCGCGGTCCGGATCGTCACCCACCGCCACGGCCTCGGAGGGCGCGCAGCCGAGGCGTCCGAGCGCGTACGTGAAGATCGCGGGATCGGGCTTCGCGACGCGCGCGTGGCAGGGCAGCACCACCTCGGCGAGCAGCGGGGCCAGCCGCAGCCCCTCGAGCAGCCCGGGCAGGCGATGGTCGAAGTTCGAGACCACCGCGAGGGCGAGTCCGCGCGCGCGCAGCGCGGCCAGGCTGGTGTGGGCGTCGGGCCGCGCGCGCCAGGCCCCCGGCTTCGCGAAGGCGCGCCAGAGCGTCTCGAAGCAGGCGTCGAAGTCGCGCAGTGACACGTCGGCGCGATGGAAGGTCTCGCGCACCAGCTCGCGCCACCAGCCGCGCTCGCGTTCGGCGACCTCGTCCGCGGCCGCGTCCGGGTAGACCATCGGCGGGGCCGCCGCGTGGGCCCGCGCGAAGCTCTCGGAGAGGCGGTCGGCGGACACCGCCGCACCCTGGTCGCGGGCGGCGCGCGCGTAGCTCTCGCCCACCGGCTCGCGCAGGTGGATCAACGTGCCGACGGCGTCGAACAGGACTGCCCGCAATCCGGTCGCTGTCATCGCGAGGAGCCCGACCCCGGATGCGAGTGGTGAGCCGTCCGCAAGCGCATGGTCGCCGGTCACGCGGGACGGCGTGCGGAGGCGATGAAGGTGGCGGGCAGGTCCCGTTGGCGGCCGTGGGGCTCGTGGGTCTCGCAGCGAAGGTCGGCGAGGCCGGCCTCGCCGAACCAGCCCGCGAGCTCGGCGAGGTCGAAGCCCAGCCAGGCGACGCCCAGCTCCTGCCGCATCCACTCGTGGTCGTGGTGGACGAAGTCGACGATCACGATCACACCGCCGGGCGCGACGATCCGGGCCATCTCGCGGATCGCGTCGGCGGGAGAGGGCAGGTACTGGAGCACCATGTGGGCGAGCGCCGCCTGCACCTCGGCGTCGGCGATCGGCAGCGCGCCGGCCTCGCCCCGCCGCAGCTCCACCGCGTCGATCCCGGCGCTCTCGAGCTTGGCCGCGGCCGCGTCGAGCATGCGCGGCGAGTGGTCGACCGCGACCACCCGCAGCCCGAGCCGCGCCAGCTCGATCGCGAGGATGCCGGTCCCGGTGCCGATGTCTGCGACCACGAGCCCGGGGTCTACCAGGCGGGCGATCGCGCGAGCGCGCAGCGCGTCGTCATCGAACACCTTGCGCAGCGCGTCCCACTCGGGCCCGACCGCGTCGAAGAAGCTGCGCGAGCGCGACGCGCGGCTGCGCATGGTCTCGGCGAGGGCCGCGCGGTCGCGTTCGTGGGTGGGGTCGGTCGCGAGGCTGCGCCGCACCAGCTCCCAGCCGTCCCGCCAAGGCCCCTCGGGCGGCGGCTCGAAGCGGTAGAAGACGTAGGTGCCGTCGCGGCGGTCGCGCAGCAACCCCGCCTCGCGCAGGATCGCCAGGTGACGCGACACGCGCGACTGCGCCATGCCGAGCACCTCCATCAGCTCCTGGACCGCCAGCTCCTCCTGCTCGAGCAGCGCGAGCACGCGCACCCGGGTCGGATCCGAGAGCGTCTTGAAGACCTTCTGCAGTCGCTCCATACGGCGCCCGAGTGTATGAAATGACAGGCGGGCCGCCGAGCGCGCCCTCCGGGCTTCCCGGCCCCGCTACTGAATGGTCGGGCGCGCGGTGGTGCCGGCCAGGCGGAAGCGAGTGGTTCCATCCGCGGCCAGGCGGATGCCCTGGGCGCGCAGCACCGACTGGACCGCCGGGACCGCCGCGATCTCGACCTGGAGGTCGAGCGGCGAGCCGCCGGCGCCGGTGGCGCGGCCGACGCTGCCATCGATCGCGCCCCGACCCAGGGAGGAGTCGATCGAGAGCGAACCGATGTGGAGAGCGGTCTCACCTCCCAGCACGAACTCGCCGTGGATCTCCTCGTAGGGGATCGCCATCGGGAGAGAGGGATGTTCGAGGGTCCCGTTGTGGGCGACCAGCGAGACCGGTCCCTCGGCTCCCGTCTCGCCGAAGGAGAGCTCGAGCTGCAGGTCGGCGGACCCGTCCAGGGACACGCCGGCGGCCAGCTGGTCGAGACCGAGCGCAGCCAGATCGACCTGGCTGAGCCGACCGGCAAAGGACGACTCCGGACCGAGCGTCAGCACACCCCGCAGCGAGCCGGCGGGCGACTCGCCGTCGAGCGCCAGCGCAGGCCTCGCGAGCAGCCACGAGAACGACCAGGCGGGCCGCACGTACAGGCGCGTGAGCGTCTGCGCCTCGCCGTCGGCGAGCTGGATGCGCACGCCGGTGAAGGCGATGCCGGGACCCAGCCAGTGCGGGCTGGCGGAGATCTCACCGATCCGGAGGTCGATCCCGGCCGCCTGCTCGACCCGCTGCGCGAGGATCGGAGCCAGCCGATCGTACGGGAATCCCAGGTAGACGAACCCGCTGAACAGCACGAGTCCGGCGAGCACGACCGCCGCGATCCGCAGCGGTCGCGGCAGGGAAGTCGGCGTGCGCTCTGCCACTACAGCGGCTCGAACGAGGAGACGGTGAAGTTCACGTCGAGCAGACCGCTGCGGTCGGGACGGTTGCGGATGCGCAGGCTCTTGATCGAGAGCACCTGCGGCGCGTCTTCGATCTGATGCAGGTAGGTCACGGTCTGGGCGAGGGTGACGGCCTTCAGCCCGACCGCCACCTTGGTCTCGCGATAGGCCTCGTTGGCGGGCGAGGCCTGCGGCTCCATCGATTCGACCTTCACCTGTGCGCTGCGCGCCATGCTCTCCAGGGTGGTGCGCAGGTTCCCGCGCTGGCTGCTCTGGATGCGTCGCTCCACGTCGGACAGGCGCTGCTGCACCTCCTCGTAGTCGCGCTGCAGTCGGGTCACTACGCGCAGCTCCTGCTCGGCCGCGTCGCGCCGGACGTCGGTGTTCGAGACCAGTCCGAGCAGAGGATTCACGACCAGCGCATACAGGAGCGCGATCACGAGCAGTCCGCCCGCGGTGAGCACCAGCATGCGCTCCCGCCGCTCGAGGCCGGCCACCGCCGCGCGGATGCGCGCAATCCAGTCGTTCACGGGGTCTCGTCTCCGTCGGCCAGGCTGATGGTCACGTTGAAGTTCTTGGCGCCGGTCTTGCGGTCGGTCTCGATCGTTCCGATGCGCGACTGGGAGAAGGGCCCGAACTTCGCGAGCTCCGCGCCCAGCCGATCCGCCGCCTCGAAGCTCGTCGACGAGACCCGGATCCGGATCGTCTGGCCGTCGATGCTGAGCTCTTCGAACACCACGTCGAGGTCTGCGGGCACTCGACGCGAGATCTCCTCGAGCAGGTCGAGTGCGGAACGGTTTCCGCTGTAGACGCCCAGGAACTCGGCGCGATCGCGGGCCGAGCGGACGGCCTCTCGCAGCGCGGCGGTGGGGTTGGCCGGCACGGCCTGGTTCGGGAAGAGGCTCTGGTAGATGCCGTGGATCCGCGCCTCCACGTCGCCGGTGTCGTGCGATTCCAGCGCTACGCCCGTTCCGAAGCTCAGCAGCGCGAGCGCGAGCACCACGGCCGCGAGCACGCCGGTGGTGCCGAAGTCGCGCCGGTAGCGCGCGAAGTCGAAGCGCTGGGCGAACTCGTCCTGCCGGAAGTTGAGGTGGGTCTTGCGGCGGGCCGTGCCACGCAGGGCCAACGCGATCGCCGGCGCGAACAGCAGCGGGGAGCCGCCGGCCACGAAGCTCGCTCCCGCCTCGTCACTGGGCAGACCCAGTCGCTGGATCTCGAAGCCCGTTCGCTCGGCCAGCAGCTCTTCGATGCGCTCCATCTGCGCCGTGCCGCCGAAGATCGTCGCGTGGGAGAGGCCGCCGGGCACCGCGGAATCCAGGGCGGAGGCGAAGCGCACGATCTCGCCGGCGATCTGGTCGAGCACGGCGGCGGCCTTCGGCAGCGGGCGCCCGAGCCTGGCATCGAAGATGCCGGTCTCGCACTTCTCGCGCTCCGCGTCCGCGAGCGAGAGGCCCCGGTCCTGGGCGATCGCCTCGCTGAGCGCGTGGCCCGCGACCTGGAACGAGCGGGCGGCGATCGGCGTGGCCTGGGAGAGCCCGCACAGGGTCGTCTTCGCGTGGCCGATGTCCACCAGCAGGCCGTGCTCCGGCAACGCGAAGACGGCGGCCAGGTTGGCGAGCACGAGGCCCTCCGCCTCGATCGTCCGGGGATCGCAGCCGGCCTCGTGGAGCGCCGCGATCAGCTCCGACACCTCCTTGCGCCGGGCGACCGCCGCCACCACGTCGGCCCGGTGCCGCTCGCTGTGCGCGAGCGACCAGTCGAGCACGACGTCGTCCATGTCGAACGGCAGCGCGTCCTCGACCTCGAAGGGAACCGCCTGAGCCAGGCGCCGGCGCTCCGAGAACGGGAAGCCCAGGCGCCGGACCGAGAGCCGGTCGCCGCGTACCGCGGTGACGACGTGGTCGGTCGCCAGGCGGTGGACCGTCGCGAAGCGCAGGACCTGCTCGGCGAGCGGAGCCTCGGCGTCCCGCGGCACGGATCGGGTGTTGACCGATTCGAGCGAGCGCAGGCCGGGCTGGACCTCGACCGCCTTGAGGCTGTGGCTGCCCAGGTCGAGCCCGAGGACGTTGTTCAGGATGGGCATGCCCGGACCCCTACAGGACGCGCCAGGATAGCAGCAGCGGCTGAGCGCCCGACTCGCGGTCCAGCACCGCCTCGATGCGGCGGCGGACGTCTCCGATCCGCGCCTCGGCGGTGATCGTGAAGATGGCGCTGTGGTAGGCGGGGGGCGGGTAGATGGCGTTCGTCACGATCTCCCGCATCGGCGTGCAGCCCTCGATACTTTGCTCGTCCCCGCAGATGAATCCGCCCTCCTGGCGGACCTCCAGGATCTGCCGGACGGTCTCCTCCTCGGCGAAGCGCAGCTCGACCCCGTCGTCCGAGAAGAGCAGGCCCAGCACGTGGGGAGGAGCGGTGTTGGGGTTGATGCCCTCCCGGCCCGCGTAGGGGTAGACCGTGAGGTAGGGCCGCAGCGCGTCCACCAGGCGATCGTCGAAGCCCTCGACCGCACGCAGCTCCTCGAGCGAGAGCAGCGGGCGGTTGCTGGGGCGCTGGGGGGGGTCCCGGTCCTGGTAGACGTCGTCCTCCGGTCCGCCCCGCTGGCGCAGGTCGTCGGCGTCCACGTAGTCGGTCAGGTTGGCCACCAGCTCGGGCGGATCGTAGAGCTTCTCGCCGGGCGGGATCGGCATCTCGTCGATCACCTTCTCGAGCAGGGCTTCGAGCAGCGCCTTCGCGTTCTCGTGGACGGCGCCGGCATCGTCGAACTGGAAGACCGCGTTCAGATTGAGGTGCGAGCCCGCGTCCTCGATCTGGACGCGCAGGCTGTCGCCGTCCTCGAACGGGACCTCCAGGTAGCGGGCCTGCGCCCACGGCTCGGCCAGCGTGTCGCCGACCGACGTGCCCGCCTGGTCCTGGATCAGATCGTCGATCAGCAGCAGCGTCCCGAGGCGAACCCCGCCGCGCGCCAGCGCCTCGGCGCGTGCGCCGAACTCGCGGTTGCGGGCGATCATCGAGTCGACGGTGGCGCGCCGCAGGAACGTCGCCACGGTACTCGTGAGCAGCAGCGCGAACACGAGGATCACGACCAGCACGATGCCCTGCTCGCGACGCCGCTTCATCGGCAGCTCGCCTTCACGGCGGGGTGGTCGCGGTAGAGGTCCCGGATCGAGCACCACGAGCTGTCGAGGATCGCCTCGAAGTCGATCTGCCCACCGGCGATCGCCTGGGCGCCCTCGACACTCTTCACCGCGCCGCCGGTCATCTCGGAGACGACGCTCTCGTCCACGCAGTCGCGTACGAGCAGAGACTCGTCGCAGTCGCCCTCCTCTCCCGCGCCGGCGGCGCCCGCATCGGGATCGAGCAGCGCGACCAGGTCGAGCGGCCGCACCGGCAGCAGCACGCGCCGCCGGTAGATCAGTTCCGCGGCCTCCTCCGGCAGTCGGTCCTCGAGGGGCTCCATCGCCACCTCGATCTCGACCGCCAGGGGCAGGGTGCTGCTGTCGAGCAGCTGCGAGGAGTCCCACTCGGACACCCACTCGCCCCCCTCGTCGAGGAAGCGCAGCGCGAAGTGGTGCACGCCTCGCGCGAGGACCAGCGTGCCGGGATCGTCCGGCAGCGGGAAGTCGCGGTCGAGGCTCTCCGGAAGCGTCGGGGAGGACCAGCGCAGCAGCTCGTAGCCATCCCCGTCCTCGCTCTCGCGCAGCATGAACGCCACCATCGAGAGCTCCGAGGTCTGGCGCTGGGAGCGCTCGCCGGGCTGCCGGGATACGAACTTGATCCGGTCGGCGCCTTCGCTCGAGATCCGCGACTCGGCGAGGAAGACATAGGGGTGGGCGAGCGGATCCACCTCGGGGGGCTTCTGCACGAGCAGGGTCCGCTCGAGGTCGCGGGCCACCCGATCGAGCAGCCCTGTCGCCCTCCGCACCTCCCGGGTGACCTCGCTGGCGTGGGCGCTCTGGTTCGAGAGGTCGACGTAGAAGTCGAGTGCGACCCCGATCACGAGCGCCGTCAGGAACAGCACGGCGAGCACCTCGAGCAGGGTGAATCCCCGTCTGGGCCGACCGGTCGGGCTCATCGCGCCTTCCGCAGCTGCTCGAGCATGCGCTGGATCGTCTCGTCCTTGCCGCCCGAGTCGGTCGCGCTGCTGCGGCCGTCGGAGCGGCCGTTGCTCGAGCGCGATGTCCCGCCGCCGGTGGCGGCGTCCCCGCTACCCGCGTCGCCCGTGGCGCCGGCGCCGGCGCCGGCCTCGACGAGCGGGGCGAGGGCGGCCACGTCGTAGGCGAAGGTGGTGCGGCGCACTGCATGCTCGTCGAAGCCCTCGCTCCAGTGCACCACCACCTCGAAGCTGCGGATCAGGCTGGGCTCGCCGCTCGCGGGCGGCTCGAGCAGGCTCTGGGGCTCGCTCTCCCGCTGCCCGATCGATCGCGTGGTCGTCTCCGCCTGGCTCTCGAGTGCCAGGTACGGGCTCGGGTCGAAGGGCTCGACGTCCACGGTCACGCGGTAGTCGCCCATCTCCCGCTCGCTGCTCCCGACCTCGGGGAACACACCCGCCAGCAGCTGGCCCTCGAGATCGCCCAGCACCTCGTCGGCCAGCAGCGATGCCTCGAGGCGCCGGCGGCTGTCGCCCTCGGCCCGCAGCCCCTCGATCGTGACCGACGCGAGCACGCTGAAGATCACTCCCAGCACGAGCACGGCGGCCATCACCTCGAAGAGCGTGAATCCGCGGCGGCGGTCCGGCACGGCTCAGCCCTCCTCGTCCTTCAGCAGCCGGACGGCGTCCTCCAGCGGATAGACGGCCAGCGCCACCGCCTCGCCGGCGTCGTCTTCCAGCACGATCTCGGTGTACGAGGCCGTCCCGTCGCGATCGAAGCTCACGAAGGTTTCCCCGCGTTCGAGCCAGCCCTCGGGCGTCTCCAGCCCGGCAAAGAAGAGTTCGTCCTCGAGCCACTGGTCGCGACCGAAGAGACCGGGAATCGCGCTGTACTGGAGCGCCTGCTGGCGGGGCGCCTCGAGCGGCAGCGGGGTGCCTCCGCTCACGTCGTACTCGACCGGCGCGAGCGCGGCCGGATCCGTGTCGACGTCATCCGCGAGCCACTCGATGCGGTAGAGGCCGTTCTCGAGGTCGATGAGCACCCGATGGGGCACGCCGGTTGCGACCGTGCGCTGGCGCGCGAACTCGAGCTGGGTGGCGAGCCGCATCGCCTCCCCGCGCAGCCGTCGCTGCCGGACGATGTCGAGGCTCGGAGCGACGAAGCTGGCCACCAGCGCGAGGATGGCCACGACCGCCAGCATCTCGATCAGCGTGAAGGCCGCCCTGCGGCGCGCGGCGCGTCCGGCGGCGGGCGTCAAGCTCAGCTCTCCTGCGTCTCGTCGGCCCAGTTGCCGATGTCGGAGTCCACGCCCTCGCCACCCGGCGCCCCGTCGGCACCCAGCGACCACAGATCGTAGGAGTGGTCGTTGTGCTGACCCGGCGACTCGTACTGGTAGGGGTTGCCCCAGGGGTCCATCGGAATCTGCCGCTTCGCCAGGTAGCCGCCCGCCTGGTAGTTGCGCGCGTCGGGCGGCGGGTTGATCAGCGCATCGAGCCCGTGCTCCGAGGTCGGGAAGCGGGCGTTGTCCATCCGGTAGGTCTCGAGGGCGGCATCGAGCATCCGGATCTGAGAGCGCGCCGTGCTGACGCGCGCCTTGTCGATCTGGGGCGCGATCGCGAGACCCACGAGGGTGCCGAGCAGGCCGATGATCAGCACCACCGCCATGATCTCGATCAGGGTGAACCCGTGTCGGGCTCTTTTCGGTCCTTGCATGACAGGCTCCTTCAGCCGAGCGAGCTCGTGATCTGGAGCAGCGGCACGAGCGTCGCGAGAATGATGACCAGCACGATCCCCACCATGATGAGGATCAGGAACGGCTCGAGCAGGGCGGTCAGGCGCGTGACGGCCGTCTCCACCTGCTCTTCGTAGGTATCGGCCACCTTCGAGAGCATCGCCTCGAGCTCTCCGCTGCGCTCGCCCACCTGCACCATGTGGGTCACCAGGGGCGGGAACTCTCCGCTGGCGCGCAGCGGCTGGGCGAGGCTCGCACCTTCGGTGATGCTGAGGCGCGCCGCCTCGATGGCATCGGCGATCACCGTGTTGGCGGCCACCTCGCCGGCGGTGTGCAGGGCGCGCGTGATGGGCAGTCCGCCGGCGAGCAGCGTCGAGAGCGTGCGGGCGAAGCGCGTGATCGCGAGCAGTCTCACCAGGCGGCCCACGACGGGCAGCCGCAGGCGCAGGCGGTCGTAGCGGACGCGGCCGCGCTCGGTGCGGATCAACACGCGCACGAGCGAGATCAGCAGGACCACGCCGCCCGCCAGCGCCCACCACCAGCTGCGCATGAACTCGGAGGTCGCGATGATCCAGCGCGTGTAGAAGGGCAGGGGCTGGTTCAGGCTCTCGAGCAGCTGGGTGATCTGGGGCAGGACCACCGTCACCAGCGCGCCCACCACCACCATCGCGAAGCCGAACATCACGCTGGGATAGATGAGGATCGAGCCGACCTTGTTCCGCAGGCGCACCTGGCCCTCCAGGTACTCCGCCAGGCGTTCGAGCACGGTCTCGAGCGCTCCCCCCGCCTCGCCGGCCCGGACCATGCCGACGTAGAGGTCCGGGAACACCCCCGCCGCCCCCAGCGCGTCCGCGAAGGACGCGCCCTCGTTCACCCGGTCGCGCACCTGGGCGAATACCGACTTCAGCCGCGGGTTCTCGATCTGCTCGGTGAGCGCGCCGAGGCCCTCGACCAGCGGGATGCCGGCGCCCAGCAGCGTGGCGGCCTGGCGGGTCGCGAGCGCCAGGTCGAGCGGCGAGATGCGCTGGAAGCCGGGCATCCGCAGGTTGCGCCCTCGGCCCGCGCCCGGCGCGGTCGCGCCCTCCCTGCGGCCCTCGCTGATCTCGGTCAGGAACACGCCGTCGCGGCGCAGCCGGGCGCGCGCGCTGCGCAGGCTCTCTGCGTCCAGGTGTCCGCGCGTGCTTCGCCCGCTCGCGGTGACGCCCTTGTATGCGTAGACCGGCACCGCTCGCCTCAGATCTGCGCGACGGCGGCTTCTTCCTCCGTCGCCCGCAGAACCTCCGCGACCGACGTGACGCCGGCGAGGACCTTGCGTGCCCCGTCGTAGCGGAGCGTGTGCATGCCCTTGCTGACCGCCTTGTTCTTGATGGTCTTCGAGTCGATGTTCGCGGACACCAGCGCGCGCAGGTCGTCGTCTACCTGCATCAGCTCCATGATGCCGATGCGCCCGCGGTAGCCGGTGTAGTTGCAGCCGGCGCAGCCCTCGGGCGCGTAGACCTCCGCCGTGCGATCGCCGAGCTCGATGCCGATCTCCGCGAGCTCCTCCGCCGAAGCCGTGTAGGCCTTCTTGCAGTCCGTGCAGAGCACGCGCACCAGGCGCTGGGCCAGCACCGCGACCAGCGAAGAGCCGACCAGGAAGGGTTCGACACCCATGTCGACCAGGCGCGTGATCGCGCTCGGGGCGTCGTTGGTGTGCAGCGTCGAGAAGACGAGGTGGCCGGTGAGCGAGGCCTGGATCGCGATCTCGGCGGTCTCGAGATCGCGGATCTCGCCTACCAGGATCACGTTCGGATCCTGGCGCAGCACCGAGCGCAGCCCGTTCGCGAAGGTGAGTCCCACCTTCGGGTTCACCTCGATCTGTCCGACGCCCGGCAGCTGGATCTCGACCGGGTCCTCGATGGTGATGATGTTCTTGTCGGTCGAGTTGATGCGCGAGAGAGCGCCGTAGAGAGTGGTCGTCTTGCCGCTGCCGGTGGGGCCGGTCACCAGGATGATGCCGTTCGGCCGCGTGATCAGCCGCTCCATCACCTCGAGCTGGCGCGTGTCGAAGCCGAGCTTCTGGAGGTCGAGGAGGTCCTGGGTGCGCGGCAGCAGGCGCATCACCACCCGCTCGCCGAACGCGACGGGCAGCGTGGAGAGCCGCACGTCGTAGTCGCGGCCGGCGATCTTCAGGCGGATGCGGCCGTCCTGGGGCAGGCGCTTCTCGGCGATGTTGAGCCCGCCCATGATCTTGATGCGCGAGACGATGCTCGCCTGAAGGGCCCGCGGCAGCGGCTTGATCGGCTCGTACAGCACGTCGTCGATGCGGAAGCGCACCCGGATCTCGCGCTCGAAGGGCTCGAGGTGGACGTCGCTGGCGCGTTCCTTGACCGCGCTGTGGAGCAGGGAGTTCACCAGTCGGATGATCGGGGCGTCGTCGTCGGCCTCGATCAGGTCCTGGGGCTCATGGGCGATCTCGCCGGCGAGCGAGGTCAGGTCCTCGGCTGCGTCCTCGGCCAGGGCATCCGTCGAGCCCGGGCCCCGATCGTAGACCTCGTTGATCGCGCCGAGGATGGTGCGCTGGTTGACCAGCTCGAGCTGCAGCTCTGCGCCCTCGAAGAGCAGGCGCAGGTCGTCGAGGGGCGCGGTCGCGAGCGGGTCGATCACGGCCACCCGGATGGCGCCGCTCGCGTCGCGCTGCAGGGGCAGCAACCCGTGGTCCTTCGCGAAGGAGATCGGCACGCGCTCGATCAGCTGCGGATCCACGTCGTCGGCCCGGATCTGTGCGCGGATCGGCAGACCGAGCTGCTCGGCGGTCGCATCCATCACCTCGTCCGGGGTCACGTGGCCTCCGGCGATCAGCGCGGCCGCCAGCGAGATGCCCCTGTGCGCCTGCTCGCGCCGCGCTTCCGCCAGCTGCTCGTCGCTGAGCTGGGCCCTGCGCTGCAGGATCTGGCCCAGATCCAGGCGTGTGGGGCGGGGGCTCTGGAGGCTCTCGGCTTCGCTCATGGCTGCTCGACGCCGGGCTCCGGTGCGTCGCCATCCGAGGTCTCGACGGGCGCGGGCTCGGACACCACCACCGTGGGAGAGAGACCGTGGGATCTGCGCACGACCGCGGCGATGCTCTGCGCCTCAGCGAGCGTAGAATACGGACCGAGCTGAAGCTCGTAGAGCACCGTCTCGCCCGACTCCTGCGAGACGAGCCGCCCGTCGTGGCCCGAATCGATCAGGTCGGTGAGCAGCGCGGCGGCCGCGTCCGGATCCCCGAACACCGCGACGTCGAGGTAGTACGCGGGCTCCCGCTCCGCGGCCGCCCGCGAGGCTTCCTCGCGGGCGAGCTCGTCGCGCTGGGCCTGCTCGATCTCGCGCATGCGCTCGACCGGGTAGCGCGCGGCGTGACCGGCCAGCAGCGTGCGCGCCGGGTGGCCGGTCTCCTCCGGTCGGTAGGGCAGCTGCTCGGCCGCGGCCTCGGCGAAGCGCTCGCGCTCGCGAGCCAGGTCCTCCTCGTGGAGACCGACGACCTCGCCGGCCTTCTCCTCGAACTCCTCGCGCTTGCGGATCGTCTCGGACTCGAGGTCGAGCGGGCTGCGCACGATGCGCGGTGTCAGGAACACCAGCAGGTTCTGCTTCCTCAGCTCCTTCGACTGGGTCTTGAACGCCCAGCCGAGCACCGGGATGTCCCCGAGCCACGGCACCTTGTCGACGCTATCCGAGTAGGTGTTTCCGATCAGCCCGCCGATCACGACCGTCTCCGTGTCCTTCACGATCACGGTGTTCTCGATGCGGCGGTTGGACAAGCCGACGCCGACGTCGTTCACGTCGCCGATGGCCAGGGAGTCGTTGATGGCGGAGATCTCCTGGAAGATCTCTAGCCGCAAGCTGTCTCCCTCGGTGATCTGGGGGGTCACGCGCAGGGTCACGCCGATGTCCTGGCGTTCGACGTTCACCGACGAGGACAGCTGGGCGGCGCCGGTCGGTTGCTCGACCCGGCTCGAGATGATCGGGATGTTGTCGCCCACCCGGATCTCGGCCTGCTCGTTGTCCGAGGTGAGGATGTGGGGAGCCGAGATGATGTTGATGTCGCTGTTCGAGGCCGACAGGCGGATGATGCCGTCGATCAGGCTGCCGCCGACCGGGGTCGTGCCGTCGGTTCCGCCGAGCTTCAGGTTGTCGCGCAGGATGCGGCCCACGAACGGGGCGGCGAGGGTTCCCGCGCCGGGCGCGACCGCATCGCCCAGGATCTGCGCGGTGGCGCCGTCGGTCGCCGTGGCGATGGCCAGGTCCGTATTGCCGTTGATGGTGCGCAGCAGCCCGTTGAAGCCCAGGTCCTTGCCGTCGGTGACGTCCACCTCCATGATCAACGCTTCGACCAGCACCTGGGGACGCTCGACGTCGAGCTGCTCGATCACCGCCTGGAGGGTCTGGAAGCCCTCGAGGCTGGCCTGGATGATCAGCGAGTTGGTGGCGGGATCGGCCGTCACCGAGATGCCTCCCGCCAGCCCGGTCACGGCCGCGCGGATCGCGGGGACTGCGGCGGCGGCGCCGCCGGAGGCGCCCGGGGGTGGCGCCGCCGCGCCGCCGCCTCCGCC
>Ga0209536_100004875_pt1 | contig 21098 bp, 13 predicted proteins | sample DeeMarSeWOR28_12_FD_187461 | JGI IMG/M metagenome (GOLD analysis project Ga0209536, IMG submission 187461) | Marine sediment microbial communities from White Oak River estuary, North Carolina - WOR-2-8_12 (SPAdes) (version 2) | ecosystem: Environmental > Aquatic > Marine > Intertidal zone >... | reverse complement strand
GGCGCCGCTTGGCAGCGGCAAAACCAGTTTCTTGGAAGCACTCCGGTTGAAAGTGTTCGACGAATGCAACGTGAAGACCCTGTATTTGCAGGAGCGGCTGGGAGATGCCGACCAGCTCGCTGCCGCTCTCAGTGAGGTTCTTGGCACGCATCGACGCGCCGGGGGTCTCCCGGAGCTCGAAGTAGCCCTTACACTGCCGACGAGAGGTGCTGCGCCCCTGGTGGTCGTGATCGACAATCTGGAACACGTGATGCTTCAATCAGCCGGTGGTACGGATCTGTTGCAGCGGCTGTTAGGAATGATGCTGAGGACGGACCATGCAGTATTCTGGCTCGCAACGGTGAGCGACGAGGCGTGGCGCTACGCCCGTGTTTCGGCGGGTGCGTTTACAGCTTCGGTTGGCACCTACTTGCTGGCGCCACTGGACCGCAAGCAGGTCGCAGACGTGATCTTGGGTCGCCATCACCGATCGGGCATGACGCTGCGATTCACCGCTCCGCAAGACCCATCGCCGCTGCTGAAGCGCCGGCTGCGCCGCGCTCAGAATTCCGAAAGACGGCAGGAGATCCTGCGGGAACTGTATTTTGACAGCCTATGCCGCCAGAGCGGCAACGACCTGACCTTGACGATGCTCTACTGGCTCCGTTCGGTTGAGTTTCAGGAAGACGGAGATGTCGTTGCAGTGCGCCCGCTTCAACCCATTAGCTTTGCCGAACTGAGGAATCTGGATCTCGTTCAGCTGTTCACCCTCAGAGCTTTCGTAATGCACAACACATTGACAGCGGCTGAGCTCGGGATGGTTCTACGCCTAACACCGGACCGCGGAGTGCTGATCCTAGAGTCATTGATGAATCTGGCCCTCATCGAGCGAGTCGATACGGTCGGCGCCGCACGGCGCGACACCGTGGACACCGCTGTAGATCGCTTCAAGCTGGGCAGGGTCGTACTCCATCCGGTGCTGGAGCGGCTACGCAGCGCGCACATCATCTATTGACATAGTTTGCCGGATGTTACCCGTCACCGCTATTGCTACTGCCTGAGCCGACCCACCCACGTCGTCTGAAGAAGAGCAGCATCACGAGAGCTATCACGACCATCACGCCCCAAAAGACGGGATATGCCCAGTACCAGTTCAGTTCCGGCATGTTCCACGGCGACACATCAGAATTGAAATTCATGCCGTAGATCCCCGCGACGAACGTCAGCGGGATGAAGATCGTAGCCATTACAGTCAGGACCTTCATCACGTCGTTCATCCGGTTGCTCACGCTCGACATGTACAGGTCGGTCAATCCCGCACTGATTTCCCGATACGTATCCACCAGATCCATGATACGCATTGCGTGGTCATGTGCATCCCGTAGGTGGAGCCGCGTGTGGTCGGTGATCAATGGTGATGCGTCTCGCACAAGCGAGTTCAGGAACTCGCGTTGCGGCCAGATGGATCGTCGCAGGGAAAGGATGCCACGTTTGGTTGCCTGGACTGTGAGAATGGTTTTCTGGCGCGGGCGTTCTAGTATCTCTTCCTCTAGTGCCTCCATTCGCTCACCATATTCTTCCAAAACGGGGAAATAGCCGTCGATCACGGCGTCGAGAATGGCGTATGCCAGATAGTCTGCACCGCAACTCTTGAATACCCCACGCTTCTGACGGAGTCGCTCGCGGATCGGTTCGAGGCAATCTCCGGGGAACTGTTGAAACGTCAGAACGTAGTTGGTTCCCAGGAACAGGCTGATTTGCTCGTGCTCGAATTGCTCATCTATCAATGCCATTCTGGCCGTCACGAAAATCTGATCTTCATATTCCTCCATCTTGGGGCGATGGCGGATGTTGAAGACGTCTTCGAGAGCGAGAGGATGGACACCAAATAAGTCACCGAGCTGTTGTATCGTCGCTGCGTCTCCCAGCCCGTCGACGTTCACCCAAGTGACCGCGTACTCATCCATATAAGGCCGTATTGCAGCGACGTTGAGCACGTCTACTTCGACGAGATTGTCGGGATTATAGGCCATTACCCTGATTTCCGGCTTGGGTGCTTCAGGGTCGACCACGAACGTGCCGGGTGCGGAGCCTCGGGGCACGGGCGTGAGCGGTCGTTTCTTGTGCAGTCCGGGGACCTTCAATACCACATTCACTTGGACCTCCCACAGTGTGTTTGAAGGGACTCAACGGTGTGAGCTGCACTCGGCCTGAGTCGCGAATGCTGCATCATAGGTCAATGTGTGAAAGTACGGAGTGGAAGCGCTGCCGTAGATCGGCCAGGCGCCTGGGATCGACCCTGAGGGTAGCAGAGTCGAACCACCGCGGATCGAGGTAGAATGAGCGGTTGATCTCGATCTGAACCCAGGGCACTGGGCCGGTACCATGAGCGCGCGTTATGTAACCACCCTTGAACGGGATGTTGAGCGCCACGTCACTCTCGCTTATTTCGAAGGCTCGTGAGATGGCTCGGGTCAATGCCTCGAGCAGGTTGGCCGGGCAGGTCGCGCCGTCGCGGTTACTGAGGCAGAATGCGGGCCGTTCCTGGCCGGGATCGGGTGCAATGGGCGGAGCCGAGGCCGCCATCGAGTGACAGTCGAACCCGATGGCGACGTCGCCGCACGCTACAGCGTGCCTCAGCGCTGCGTGATAGGGCCAGTAATATCTTCGCAGCAGGAGTTCGATTGACTCGGCTGTAGGCTCGAATCCCGGTTTGTAGATGTGCCGTCCGTAACAGGTCGATGTCTTGATGACCCCGTCGGCGTTCGCCGGTGGTCGGTCGTCCGGCGCCCGATTAAGGTCCACGTAGGGACGCGCGATTTCGGCCTTGACCACATGAGCTGCCTCGCTGCCGATATCATATATCTCTCGTGTTAAGGGATCGCTGTCGTCGAACTGGTCCCGAGCCGACAGGCAGACGCTTTCGGACAGCTCCGGCGGCACCTGTGTGCCACCGTGAGGGATGGAGAGTAGAACTGGGAGCATGTCACGTCGGTCCGGCGGCCGTGCCATCCCGCCGGATATCGGCGACACCTTGGAAACCCGGCCCGGTTTGCCGTTTGAGGGTTGCTTGGATGCAACCCAAGTAGAACGCATACGGTTCGCGGGGTCGCAGCTTGTAGCCCAACTGGCCGAGGTACCGAACCACTTCGGGTGCAAACCTGTCGTGTTCCAGACTGATCGTGCCACCGATAGAGCAGTGCATTCTCGGTTCTACCACGGCCTCACCGATCGGAGCGGAGCCGTCGATGACCCTGGAGAGAAACTGAGTGATTGTGGAAAAGATACGCTCGCTGCCGGGGCTCCCGGTCGCCAGCCACGGTTCCTTTCGGCGAAACATGATCGCAGGGGCGACAGACGACCACGGCACCGCGTTCGGCCGCAAGTAATAGGGGTGGGCCGGGTTGTCCAACTCAAACGCCATCAAGTAGTTGTTGTAGAGGAACCCGAGGCCTGCAGCAGCGGTCTTGGAACCGTACACGAGCTCGATTGACTGAGTCATCGCAACTGCATTCCCGTCACGGTCCATGACCGAGAAATGCGTGGTCTCTCCGGTCTGTGCTCCGATCGGGTCTTCCAGCGGGAGATTGGCATCCATACCATCGGCGATGGTCGCTGCTAGCCCGCGCGCAAAACTGCGACTCAGCATCTTCTTGCTGGTTATCTGAGGATATGTGTTGGGGTCAAACGGCCGGTCCAGTCGCTGTAGAAACGCCTTTCTGAATGTCTCTGCCAGGAAGTGGTACCGTTCCGGTTGCCGTCCACCCACGAATCTCGACTCGAGATAGTGCAGCATCAGGAGAACCAGCAGCAACGTGCGGCCGGACCCTGGTGGTGGCATGGTCTTTATCAGATAGCCTCTGTATCTGCGCGCTACCGGCTGACGCTCGATCGGCCAGGGGATGAGAGCCAGATCATCCGCCCGCAACAGTCCATCGTGCTCCCTCATATCAGCGTCGATCTGGGCGGCAACGTCACCCTGATAGAACTCCTCGACACCGCGGCGGGCGATCAACTCCAGCAAGTTCGCCAAGTCCGGCTGCCGGAAACTTGATCCGGGTTCGAACGGTTCGCATCCATATTGCAGGAAGTACTTGGCTCCGGAAAGAGACTCGACGGCTTTGAAGCTATCGAGCTCGCGTGTCTGGAGTCGAGATTGCAGCTGCGAGATGCTGTAACCCTCTCGTGCAATGCGGATGGCGGGATCGAGAATTGTCTGCCAGTCCAGTCTACCATATTGTCGCTGCAGCCAGGCATACGTGGCCGGCGTGCTCGGGACAGTCGTGGTCCGGTAGCCGACTTCCCGTAACGTTGGCTTGGCGAGGCGCGATTTGTGCGCCAATGACGGCGCCCTGCTGGATCCGTCTAGGGCAAAAGTGCGGCCCTCGTAGTGGACCATGCCCACCGACTGACCACCCAACCCGCTCGCCTGTGGCTCGCAGACTCCCAGAGCGAGGCCCACGGCGCATGCGGCATCCACGGCGTTGCCTCCCTGTTCCAACATCTCAACTCCTGCAGTCGTGGCCTCGGGGCGTGCTGCCGCGACCATTCCGGAGGCTGCCTCAGAGCACTTGCCATCGGCAGTGGTTTGGAATTCACTCTCGACTTTGTTGATTCTCATTGCTTTTCGCTCTTCGCACAGTGATGGATCACCATGGCGAGCAATGTTGCGCGGTCTACGAGGGAGCTGCGTATGATGTGTTCACCCTGCGTTCTCTCCTGGCTCCCGACGGGTCCCATCCCGTCAATTGCTGGCACCGAGCCTGCGACAAAGCAGATATCGGATGAGTGCCAGCGGTGCACAGCGTGGATCGACTGATTCAACCGTTGAGCAGTGGCGGCCACCCTGTGGAAGAATGCTTCGGATGCGTCGCTGTGCGCCATCGCTGGCCGTCTAATACGACCCGAGACCTGCAGCCTGATTCCTTTGGCAGATCGCTTGCGAGCGATCTCACGGATGCGTTCCTCGACACGCTGCCCGTCGGCGACATCGTTGAAGCGGACGGTCACAGTGGCCTCGGCCTTCTCGGGAGTGCGATCAAACGGAGCGTCGAACTCGATTCGTCGGATCGCTACTCGGAGGCCGGCTTCCGGGTTAGACAGTTCCTCCAGAGCGGTCGTCCTGCGGAACAAGTGCGAAAGCGCCTCTGCCTCGGTGACGGCACGCTTCCTCGGATAGATCGTCTCGAGCCGATACGTGGCCCGCCCAGAGCGGGAGACTACAACACCACCTTCGTCATCGCCGGCCTTGAGTCCGATGACGTAGCGGGCACGCTCGGTTAATTGCGCAACGATCGATCTCCCAACCGTTCCGTTAACCGTGTCGTCGGTCGTGAGCAACACGCTGCATCGGATACGCCGCACCGTGCGCGCGAACCGGAGCGCTTTCAAGGCTGCTAATGCCACGGCCAATCCTCCCTTGCTCTCGGCGATTCCGGTTCCATAGAGGCGATTGCCTTCGGCACGGTAATCCATGTAGCCACCCAGGGGTGGAGCGCAGTCCAAATGGCTGAGTAGCAGGACGTCGCTCACTTCACCGTCGTGGTTCTGAAAGTAGAGCACGTTGCCGACTTCCAGCTCCGGGAACACAGTCACGAAAAACCCGAGCTGCCGGAACTGGCCCGTGATCCATTCCCCAAAGGCATTCACCCTCTCCACCTCAGTAGGGGGCGTGCGCATGCCAACCATCTTGCCAGCCAGATCCTCGATGGTCGGCGCCTGACTTCGCAGGTAGGATCTGACTCGGAATGACAGCGTCTGTGGTTTCTTGTCCGTCCCCTTGCCCTTCTCGGCCGCAGTAGATGTGTAGGCCTGGCCGAAGTACCGCACCGCGGCCACATCCAACATGCGATTGATGAGTTGTTCGTAGCTGTACCCCGCGACCTTGGCGGCATGCACGTACGTACCAGTTAGGCCGAGGCTAGCCATGGAGTTGATTTCTAGAATGTACATATGGCCGTTTTGATCCATCCTGAGGTCGACTCGGGCGAAGTCGTACAAGCCAAGCGAATCGAATGCATGTTGCACCAACCGCCGCATTTCGGCTGCCCGTTCCTGGGGCAGCTCCGCCGGACAGATCTTGTCCTTGGGCTTGGTCAGTTTGTCACTGGCGGTTTGGATCGCGTCCGGATCGCCTCCCAGGTCGATCTCCACGATGGGGAGCACCTCGGGACCTCCATTCCCCAGGAGACCGACGGCAAACTCGCGACCAGGAATGAACTGCTCCACCAATACGTGCTGCTGGAATTCTGAGATGATTTGCTGAACGGCCTCTCGCAGATCGACTTCGTTGTCCACCACACGAATACCGTAGGATACAGCCTCCATCTTGGGCTTTACGATCACGGGGAAGGTCAAGTCGTCGAACTGGTCGTCGGGAGTGGCGAAGTTCCAGAAGGCGGCGGTTGGGAGACCGGCGCTTTTGAACACGATCTTGGCAATGACTTTGTCGAGCGCCAAGCCGTGAGCGGTAGGATTGGAGCCGACATATGGAACTCCCAGCATCTCGAGCATGGCTGGCACGTGAGTGTAGCGGCTCACCCCTTGGATGCCGTAGGCCATGTTGAATACCATGCCCGGCCTGTCACCGGAGATCACACGCGGCATGAAATCCTGCAACTGTTCTATCACATGCATGTTGCCGTCGATCACACGAACCGTGTGGCCCCCCTTTTCCAGGGCGGATGCGACGCGCTCGACGGTCTTGGGGTTGTACTTCTCTCGGTTCTGCGGTCCGAACACATTGATGACGCCGGCGCGATCACGGTTGTGAATAACGGCTACTCTCACAGCCTACTCCTGGTTCGTTTTCTGATAGTAGCGTGAATGGACGCGCGAGTCATCGTTGTTGCTGTACGAATACGGATCCCAAATGGCGTTGGGCGCTCCCGATCAGAATCTACACCGTCGTACCACGGCTGCGCTGCGGGTTGTCCCAATATGGAGTCACCGATCGGAGAACACTGGAAATGGTCTCCACTTTGTTGTATAGTGGCTGCGCTGTGCTTGACCCAATGTTCAAGGCTCCCTCCGTATCAGAGGCACCTCGATGGTAGAGCGCTTCAAGCCCATCCGTTTCTCCCGAGCCGGCATCCGAGGACTAAAGGCATCCGCCACGATCGCTGTCAATGACAGAGTGCGGGAAATGTGGGACGCCGGCAGAAACGTCTATCACCTAGCGTTCGGAGAGTCTCGCTTCCCGATCCACCCCAAGATCGCTGCGGCCCTCGGGGCCAATGCCCACAGGCGAAGCTACACCAATGCGTTGGGGATTCCTGAACTCCGCAAGACGATCGCGGAGCACTATCAGCGGAGATTCAAGCTGGACGTTGCGCCGGAGCAGGTGGTTGTGGGCCCGGGTAGCAAGTCCCTGATCTTCTCGGCGCTCATGGCCCTGGGCGAGGAGGTCATAATCCCGCAGCCGTCCTGGGTTTCCTATGGTCCGCAAGCCCACATCCTGGGAAAGCCCGTAACGTTCGTTCCGACCCGGCCGGAGACCAACTACGAGTTGGAGTTGGATGTGCTGGAGGCGCGGATCCGCGAGTCGCGAGAGAACTGGGGCAATCCAGAGGTCTTCATTGTCAACAGCCCCAAGAACCCTACCGGAACCGTGATGCGGCCCGAAAAAGTGGAGGCCCTTGCCGGCTTCGCCAGGGAACACGAGCTGATGGTGCTGAGTGACGAGATATATGCGTTGACGGTATTCAGCAATATATCCCACGTCTCCATGTCGCGATTCTATCCTGAGGGCACAGTCGTTTTCGGAGGACTGAGCAAGAGCCTGCCTCTGGGTGGCTGGCGGGTAGGAACCGCCATACTACCACGTGATAACGGCGGCAGGGCGTTGGCCCAGGCGATGTCGAATATCGCGTCGAACATCTGGACGTGCACGCCGGCTCCGGTGCAATACGCCGCCTTGGTCGCGTACAGCGACGATCCGGAAATCGAAGATTACATCGACGTCTGTAGACGGATGCATGCGATCAGGACCCGCTTCCTCCACCGGACCATGCATGTCCTGGGCGTTTCCTGTGTGGAACCGGCGGGTGCCTTCTACATCTATCCGTCGTTTGAGAAGTGGAGTGAGCAGCTTGCAGCTCGCGGCGTGCACAACGACAGGGATCTCGCCTTCCACTTGATCGACCGCTACGAGATAGCCACGCTTCCGGGCTCCGACTTCCACGCAGCTCAGGACTTCTGCCTCAGGGTCTCCTCGAGCTACATTGACGCGGCCACCGACGAGAATGCCGATCTTCTGCTGGCGGCGTTCAGGGAGGATCCCGATCCTGAGCGGTTCATCCGGGACCACCACCCACGATTGCAGAAGGTTGCAGAGCGCTTCGGCGAGTTCGTCGCTGAGCTCAAGCACGAAGCCGGGGAGCCGGAGACTGTCCCCAATCTGGCCCTGGTTTAAACCCATCGCGGCAGCGTCACAACATGAGGGAAGTCGTCATAGTCGATGGAGTCCGTTCGCCGGTTGGCAGGCACAACGGGTGTCTCTCCAGTGTGCGGCCCGACGACCTCCTGGCGGAGGTCCTGAACGGGTTGGTGCGGCGAGTCGGGATCAATCCGGGTTTGATCGACGACGTGTACGCGGGATGCGGTAACCAGGCCGGCGAAGACAACCGGGACGTGGCCCGAATGGCCGTGCTGCTGGCCGGCTGGCCGGCGGCGGTACCGGGCGTCACGCTGAACCGCAACTGTTCCTCGGCGCTGGAGGCGGTGAATCAGGCGGCCAAGGCCGTCGTAGCCGGCGAGGGAGACGTGTTCGTCGGCGCAGGTGTCGAGAGCATGAGCCGCGCACCTTGGGCCATTCCCAAGCCGGAGCACCCGCGGCCGGTCGGCCATTGGACCATCTGGGACACTACCGTAGGATGGAGGTTCAACAACCCGCGGCTGGACGCGTTGTATCCCATTGTCAGCCTGGGTGAGACTGCAGAAAACATCGCGGCTGAGCTCAATATATCCCGCGTCGAACAGGACGCCTTTGCGCTGGAGAGCCAGCGCCGAGCGGTTGCGGCCTTGAACGCCGGGAAGTTCAAGGACGAGATCGTGCCTATCCCGGTGCCGCAACGCAGAGGCGATCCGATTCTGGTGGATACCGACGAACACCCGCGCTATCGCGTGGAGGGCGACCAGTTCATCCTGGATACCAGCATCGAGCAGTTGGCTCGCCTCAAGCCTGCGTTCCGGCCTGGCGGTACCGTGACGGCCGGCAACTCCAGCGGCATCAACGACGGCGCGGCGGCACTACTACTCATGAGCCGGGAGAAGGCCCGGGAACTGGGACTTCGGCCGCTGGCCCGTTGGCTGGGCTCGGCGGTAGCGGGTGTCGATCCCGGTGTGATGGGGTACGGTCCCGTGCCGGCCACCGAGAAGCTATTGAGCCGGATCGGACTGCGCTTGAAGCAGATCGGCTTAGTCGAGTTGAACGAGGCGTTCGCAGCTCAGGCCCTGGGGGTCATGTGCAAGCTCGGTCTCCGTCACGAGATCACGAACGTGAATGGAGGTGCCATCGCTCTGGGGCATCCCACCGGCTGTTCCGGCGCCAGGATTCTGGTGACCTTGATCCACGAGATGAAACGACGAGCCCCTCAGGAATCCCGGCCATACTACGGACTGGCGACGCTTTGTGTGGGAGTGGGGATGGGGGTAGCTACGTTGGTTGAGTGGATGGACGGAGATTGAGGGGTTGGGGAGTAGGGAGCAGAGACCGGGGAGCAGGTAGCGGAAGTCGCCGAGCGACCGAGACGGCGGTCAGCGCTTGGCGGCCAGTGGCCGCTGATCAACGATCAGCGGCAATAGCAAGGGAGCCAGCATGACGAGCGACATGCAGCGTCCGTTGTCGGGAATTCGTGTGATCGGGTTGGAGCAGTACATGAGCGGCCCGTACTGCACTATGGTCCTGGCTGATGCCGGGGCCGAGGTCATCAAGATCGAGCGCCCGGGCAAGGGCGACCCGCGCCGCTCGATCCCGCCATTCGCCGAGCGGGACGGCAGCAGAAAGGCCTTCGGGTTCATGGCCTACAATAGGAACAAGAAGAGCCTCGCCTTGAACGTTCAGAGCGAAGCGGGCAGAGCGATCGTTCGCCGGTTGGTGGAAGTATCTGATGTCGTGGTCGAGAACCTGAGACCCGGATCCATGGCGAAGATCGGCCTGGACTACGAGTCACTTAGATCGGTGAATTCGCGGCTCATCTATGCGATGATCTCTGGATTCGGGCGCCTGCCGGGGTACCAGAGTGACTACACCAACCGTCCCGCATTTGACATTGTGGCCGAAGCCATGAGCGGCGTCATGGATCTCATCGGTTTCGAGGATAAACCCCCCACGTTCACGCTGTACGGATTGGCGGACGTGTATTCGGGCATGGTCGCGACGTGCGGCATTCTCCAGGCGCTGCTGATGCGGGAACGGACCGGGGAGGGACAACTGGTGGATGTTTCGCTCACCGACAACATGCTGGCGCTGAACGAGCGGATGGTGGCACTGTATTCCGTCACCGGTAGAGAACCGAAGCGGGGCCAGCTGGACCACTTGTGGCCACGCGGGGCATTCAAGTGCAACGACGGTTATGTGGCGCTGAACGTGCCGGACGACATCGTTTGGGCGCGCTTGGCTACCGCAGTCGGTCGCCCCGATTTGGTCGATGATCCCAGGAGTGCGGACGGAACCAGCCGCGCGGCGAATGCCGGCTTCTTGCAGCCCATAATCGAAGCCTGGATGGCGGACAAGACGAGGCAAGAGGTGGTCGACACGTTGAACCAGGCAGGGATGCCGACGGGCCCGGTGTACACGGCGAAAGACGTATTCGAGGACCCCCACTTCAGGGCTCGGCGCATGCTGGTGGAGATCGATGACCCAGCGGTCGGCAGCTATACCTTTGCGCGCTCGACACCGCACCTGTCCGCCGCTCCCGAAATCGTGACGCATCCGGCGCCGGAACTGGGCCAGCACACGAGAGAGATCTTGGAGGGTCTCCTGGGATACTCCTCAGATGAGTTGGACCGCCTGGCCGCCGATCAGGTCGTCGGCTTGCCGGCGGTACAGCAGTAGCCGGAACCCTCTCCCGTGAGTATATAATCCCGATCCCTTTCGAAGGGTTGTGACTCATGGCGGGAAATCCCGCGGGTCTCGCAGCGCCCAAACAGGATACCGGCTCGGGCCACGGTTTCGGCACCGCTCCCGTCTTCCTCGCCAGCATCAGCACGATTCTCGGCGCCATCCTGTTTCTGCGGTTCGGATTTGCCGTGGGAAACAGCGGATTATTGGGTGCCCTGCTGATTGTGCTGCTTGGTCATCTGGTCACGATACCCACGGCTCTCGCTATCTCGGAGATCGCTACCAACCGCAGGGTGGAGGGAGGCGGCGAGTACTTCATCATCTCGCGTTCGTTCGGCACCACCATCGGTGGGGCGATCGGCATCTCGCTCTACTTGTCACAAGCGATATCTGTTGCGTTCTACATGATCGCACTGGCCGAAGCGTTTCGCCCGCTCGCACCACTGTTGGAGACCGTGCTACCGGGTGCCTTCGATCCCCGCTTCATATCGCTTCCGGCTACCGGAGCGCTTGCCATCCTAATGCTGAGGCGGGGAGCCAACATTGGGGTGAAGGCACTCTGGGTAGTCGTCGCGATTCTCGCGCTCTCGCTCCTGCTGTTCGCGCTGGGCGGCACGCCTGAGGGCGTCGAAGTCAGTGAGCCGGGGCTGCTTGACAAGGTTGCTGACCCAGATCCGTTCATTTTGGTATTTGCCATCGTTTTCCCCGCATTCACCGGGATGACGGCCGGAGTCGGCCTTTCGGGTGACCTTGCCAATCCGAGCAGATCCATCCCCTTGGGCGTGATGGGGGCCACGTTGACTGGTATGGTGGTCTACGTGCTCGTGAGCATCAAGTTCGCGAGCTCCGCTCCACCGGAGCTGTTGGCGGGTGACCAATTCGTCATGTCGAGGATTGCGGTCTGGGGCCCGATCATACCGATCGGACTGGCGTGCGCTACGCTGTCATCCGCGATTGGGTCGATACTGGTGGCTCCCCGCACGCTCCAGGCGCTGGCCGCCGATGGGGTCACTCCCTTCAGGCGAATGAACGCGTTGCTGGCGACGGGTGTCGGTAAGGAGAGCGAGCCCAGGGCGGCGACCGTTGTGACAGCTTTCATCGCACTCGCGATGGTGGCAGCGGGCAACGTGGATATCGTGGCGCGCATAATCTCCATGTTCTTCATGGTAACGTACGGCGCGCTCTGCACGATCAGCTTCTTCGAACACTTCGCGGCCCGCCCATCGTACCGCCCCAGTTTCCGATCCAAGTGGTACCTGAGTCTACTAGGCTCGCTGATGTGTCTATTCATGATGTTTCAGATGGATCCGGTGTTTGCGTTGCTGGCGCTCATCGTGATGGTTGGTATTTACCGTGGCTTGCGGAGGATCCACGGGGAGGACGACCTCGCAGCTATTTTCCAAGGAGTCATGACCCAGGTATCCCGCCGCTTTCAGATCAAGTTGCAGTCGAGCGCGGTGGTCCGGCGAAGCGACGCATGGCGGCCAAGCGTTATCATGGTCAACGGACGCACATTCGATCGTGCGTCTCCGTTGCAGTTCCTAGCCTGGGTTTGTCATCGTTACGGCGTGGGCACCTATATCCACTATATCCAGGGATTGCTCAAGTCCGAGACCTTCAGGGAGAGCCGGCACGTCCAGGCCAATCTGGTCCGGCTGGTTCGGGAGCGAAAGGGCGCGATCTACGTAGACACCATGATCTCTCCGTCACTACGCTCGGCGCTGAGCCAATCGGTGCAGCTTCCAGGGGTCTCCGGAACCGAGAACAACTGCCTCCTCTCGGAATTCATGAGTGATGATCCTGCTGAGATCTACGCCGAAGTTGAAGAGGCCTGTCATCTGGCGACTGCGGCGCGGATTAGCAGCCTGGTGCTGCGGCACGGTGATCGCTTCTTTGGGCAGCGCCGCTCAATCCACGTCTGGCTCACGTGGCACGACTACCGGAACGCCAACCTCATGATTCTGTTGTCGTACATTCTGTTGGGTCATCCTGATTGGCGCAGGAGTGAGATAAGAATCCTTGCTGCATTCCCTCATGCTGCGGCGTCGGATGAGCAGGCGCGTCTCAAGGAGATGATCAGTTCGGGACGCTTGCCGGTGAGCGAGAAGAACATCGAGGTGATAGCGACCGACGAGAAATCGGATTTCGCTCAGTTGGTCAGGGACAGGTCGATGGACGCAGATCTCGTGATCTTAGGCCTCACGGCAGAGCGGTTGCGTCAGAAAGGGTTCGACTTGTTACTGCGGCACCCTGAGCTGAGCGACGTGCTGTTCGTGTCTGCGCAGGAGCGAGTGGCGATCGAATGACGGTGGTGCTGGCAGCGTCAATGGCTATGCGGTGAGATTTGTCCGACTTGGATCGCGTGCTGCAGCCCCGAGGACAGTGCTAGGAATCCTTCGGTTTATCGAACGCTGACTCTAGCGCGCGCTGGATCGCCTTGGCGGCGCCCAGGCCGACCGCTACTGCAAATGCCACCCCGATAGCGCCAAAAGCGATCAAGAATGCGGCAAGCACGATCTCCCGCGCAAAGGAGAGCTGCCATAGAGCCAACGCTCCCACGACTGCGAGCAGGGCAGATTTGAAGATCCGTGCGAGTAGGCGGGGGTGGGCGAAGTCCTCTTCCTCCAACGCGTCCTCCACTCGTTGCGCCAGTGTAGTAGCGAGGAAGATACCGACGCCCACTATCACGCCAACCAGAGCGAGGTTGGGCAGATATACGATGAGCCGATCGATCATCGTCGCCAGCACCGTGAGGCCCCAGATCTGCAGTGCCTCGCCGAGGAACACGAGGATGATCAGCACCATCGCGATTAGGCCGAGGAGGTCGTAGAGCGCCGCCCGAACGTCGCCCTTCCCAAACGCAGCCCGCCAGGTGAAACGTCCACCGAGACGATCGAGCCGCAGCCAGATGAGCACGCGCACCACGGTTCGCTTCGCCAGCCAACCGGCGACGATTCCGAGGGCAAGGACGAAGAAGCCAGCAGCCAGAGTCGGAAGATACTCGATGACCTGGTCCGTCAACTCACTGTACCGACTGGGTGAGGGAGCTTGTTGCATTGTGACTCAGTTCCTCGCAAAGAAAGCACGCTCGAACCGGCTGGCCAAACGTGGCTCGACCTCGCGCACGACGATCACGGGATTGCGACCGCGCCTCGCTATCAGGGCCGGGATGGTATCTCCTACTAGCGGGACCACGGGCCCCACGCTGGGTGCGCCGATCAACACCAACTGTCCCGATTTGATGAATCTGAGCAGGCCCCTGGCCGGGTCACGTCGACGCAGCACCTCGAGTTCCTGATCCAACTCGGCTGCCTGCAACGTCGCGCGTGCCTGCTCCACCAGTTCATCGCCATCGGCCTCGCTGACATCGCGGCCAACCACCGTAAGCGCGCGGGCGCTGACATTGAACCAGTCGTTGAATGTCGGCGCGAGCTGGGCCGCCAACTCCGAGTTGCGGCCTTTGGTTATCGGCAAAATGATCTGGCGCACAGCATCAGGCGTGATCTTGCCGTACACGACGCCGACCTGGCACGGCGCATCCTGCAGGACTCGCTCCACTATGGTAGACACGATACGTTCGAGAAAAGACTGCCGGTGTGGCTGTCCGATGACCAGAAAGTTGCACTCCTCTTCGCGGGCGGTCTGGACTAGGCCATGGCTAATGCGACGCGCGATCTTCACGACGGGATGCGCCACCACACCTCGCTCGCGCGCGTATTCCACCGCCGCCTCCAGCACCTCACCCACTTCGGGATCGAGCGGCCGCAAGGTGGAAAGAGGCTCACCCTCGGGCACCTCTACGATGGTCAACGCCACGATCTCCCCATCGTGCTTTGTCGCTATTGCCAGTGCCGCCTCCATCAATGATGTTACCGATCGGGGACTAGAAAGAGCTACCAGGACACGGTATTCCTGCCGTTCGATCCGCTCCATCCATTCCTGCCGCGCCATGAATGCGGTCTCACGTCGCCGACTGTATCCGTAGTAGAAGGCTCCCCCCATCGCTATCCAGCCACCAGCCGCGAGCCATGCGAGCGGGTACTGAAAAAACATGAGGCCCGCGACAAGGAGCATCGTGATGATGGCAAGCACCGGGACCAGCGGCATAAACGGAACCACGAATCCCCTGTTCAGCTCGGGGTGCGATTTGCGCAGGCGTATGACTGCGACATTGACTCCACCGAACAGCAGGAGAAACATCACACTTGCGGCGGCTGCGACGTCTTCGATCGGCAGCGTTATCGCCATTGTGATTACGAGAATCGTGGACAGTAGTATCGCTACGTGAGGAGTCACCCTCTTCGCATGTACGCTAGCGACGACTCGTGGAAGACTCGCGTCGCGCGCCATCGCAAAGGCCACTCGTGAAGAAGAGTAGATCGTGGCATTCAAGGCTGATAACGTGGACAACAGGCCGCCCAGTAGAATGACGAATGCACCGCCGGCGACGAACTGGTCGGCCGCGGTCACCAGAGCGATCTCTTTCTCCGCGCCGAGGTATTCAGTAACCGTCATGCCAGAAGGCGGTGTGACTGCGCCTACGGCTACGAAAGCAACCAGCAAATAGATAGGGATGACGATCAGCAACGACAGGAACACGGCACGTGGTATGTTGCGTCTGGGGTCCTCCACCTCCTCGCTCGTCTGAGCGATGATCTCGTAGCCCTCGAAGGCGATGAAGGTGAGTCCCATGGCCGCGAGTACGCCGCCCCACCCCTGGGCCATGAACGGTGTGAAGGAAGGCTGCCAGCCACCGCGCCGGAACATGGTCCACAGCCCTAGAAGGATGAAGGCTCCGATGATGGCTACCTTGCCGATGGTCACCACATTGCCGGCCTTCCCGGTCTCGGACGCCCCCCGATAGTTGATGTATGAGAACAAGCAGCATGCGGCCACGGCGAGCCAGATCTCCAGAGGCGCGACAGGCAGATTGAGTTCGGCGACACCTAGCTGGGTCAATACCTCCCTGAAGTACGCGCCGAACCCCAGGGCATAGAGTGAGCATGCTACAGCATGGGCAAACCAGTCCATCCATCCTGCCAGGAAACCACTGGGGTCGGGGAGCGACCGCTTGATCCAGAGATAACCACCACCGGCACCGTGCATGGCGCTACCCAGTTCCGCGTAGGCCGCTGCGGTCAGTAACGCGACGAGACCGTTGAGGAGAAAGACGAGTAGTAACGCGGGTCCGGCTACACCCGCGGCGATGCCTGTCAGGACGAAGATGCCGGCACCGATCATCGCACCGACGCCGATCATCGTCACGTCCACCAACCGCATCTCGCGGCTCAGGCGGACTTCCAGTGCCACGTTAGCTACCCTTTCAAAGCGGGAACTAGGAGATTGCAGACACTCAAACAGATTGGCAAGTGGTGCCCAGGGACTGCCATCTTAATACTTTTGGGTGGCGTGGTTCTTTTCGACCGGTGTAACGGATTCTATATTGATTACTACGGTAGTCTACCGGGTCGCCACCGGTACCGGAAACAATCGGGTGCCGTTCCGTGACGTGACTCGGCTAGCTCGTCCTCGCGATCCCTAATAGGCCAAGTCGATCGAGATGTGCCCAGCTCGGTAGCAGCGGGCCACACAGTGTTTCACGGCAGTGCAGCACCGGTGCCCGGTTCCTGGATTGACACATGGTTTATCGCGCACAGTAGGGAGAAGCAGCCATATGACCGATGAGATTTGGAGATTGGTGGACGGGGAAGGACCTCTCGTTGCCGCCGCGATTCACGACGGACACGCGCTGCGCGATGAAGTGGCGACCCTAATGACACTGGACGATGGCGGTCGTCTGCGTGAAGAGGATCCGTACACGTCCCTGTGGACCGAAGTCGCTCCAATCCGTGTTGTAGGTCTGCGCTCACGTTTCGAGGTGGATCTCAACCGTCCCCGGGAACGCGCGGTATACCGTGAACCAGGCGATGCGTGGGGTCTCGATATTTGGGAGTCATCACCGCCGGACGAGTTGGTGCAACGATCGCTTGCTGAGTATGACGCGTTCTACAGTTTCATGCACGGACTCCTGGAACGGACCAGAGAGAAGAACGGCTGCTTCTTGGTCTACGACTTGCACTCCTACAACCACCGGCGCGACGGTCCCGATCGCTTGCCGGCGGATCCGGCGGAGAACCCCCAAGTGAACGTTGGAACGGGAACCATGGATCGGGAAAGATGGGGTCCAATCGTCGATCGCTTCATGGGTGAGCTACGGGCACACCCGTTTCCGGGAGGGCCGCTCGACGTTCGCGAGAACGTGAAATTCCGGGGAGGCAACTTTGCCCGCTGGGTCCACCAGACGTTTCCCGCGGACGGCTGCGTTCTGGCGATAGAATTCAAGAAGTTCTTCATGGACGAATGGACGGGACAACCCGATCAGAATACGATAGCCGCGATCCGTGACGCACTCGCAGCCACCACAGCCGGCGTCCGCGCGGAGCTGGCGCGGTGCAGGCCGGTCGAGTATCCGTGATGGCCAAATCGGCCAAGTCGCCGACTACGGTCACCGACCGGTTCGTTCGAGTGATAGTGGGACGCCTCGCCGAAGCGAAGCGGGTGCGCCGCGTACTGCCCCACAATGGTAGGCTGCACATTGATCGACCGCTGCCGTTTCTCTGTGTCTATCGACGGCCAGTGAGAGGACTCGATGTGGGGACGGAGCGACTGGTAACCACCGAGCCATCCTATCTCATCTTCTCAGCTGCCAAACGACTCCATGGAGAGCTGACGACGCTGGTTCAAGGAATCGCCGAACTCATGGTCGAGCAGTTTGGAGCGTTCCTCCTGCTGGAGATCTCGGCAGGAGACACCCCCAATGCGAGCGGAGATGAACCCGGTGCATCGCCACAGCCGCGGTTACGGATCATCAGCCCGAAACGTGAACCGGTTAGCGATCTCCTAAACGGGTTTCGTAGTTACCTGGCACAGATTCGGATCGGCGGACGGAGGGTGAAAGTGTCCGTGACCCACAAGCCCGGCAGAACTGCGAGCCGTCTGTCCCCCATCATCACGTGGGACCCGGAGATGGCTGCCGCGAACTATACGGTCGTCCGCCTCGAGGTCGCGCCGATCTATCGTAATCCGGACACGGGTGAGCTGTATCCGCTCGTGCTGCGGGAGGTGCGGCGTGAGTTGAGCCGAGCGATGCGGAGGATGTTCTACGACTTTGCCCGCAATCGGACCACACACCGTCCTCGCCACTTCCATGTGCTCGGGCGAAAGGCAGTAGTCAAGGCTGTCTGGAAGGTCGACGCCGGGCTTGCGGCGGTCGCCGATCAATTCGATTTCCTACTGCAAGTCACGCCGGTGAATGCCACGGCAGCGTGGCAAACTTTTTCCACCAAGGGGTATTCGAGGAAGCCGCTGTTCCTCTACCGCCCACTGGAGATTGATCCCGTAATCCTCAAACGCCAATTGTACCGAATACCGCTGGAGAGGATAGAGGATCCTGCAATTGCGTTGATTTTCCGTGAGAAACAAGACGAACTGGACCGGCAGCTGACCCTGTTGACGGATTTGAATTCGACCCGGTTCGTGCACGGCAGCATTCCGCTGTTCGGTGATGTTAGTGGGGCGCTGCTACGCACGGCACAAGAGATACTCGGTCGTGTTCCCCCCAGGGCACGTGACGACTCCCGCGGTGGGCACCTGGAAGCAACGGAGTTCGCCGCCAAGGCACAGCAGGAGATCGACCAGTACCGTGACCATTGGCAGGAGGTCGCAGCCACGGTCCAAGTACGCCACGATGTTCCCAGCGGACTCATGGTATCGCGTGGTTCCCTGCTCATCGGTGCCGGGACCCGGGTCCCTCATGCTCGTGCAGAAGCTCTGATTCAGCATGAAATAGGAACGCACGTTCTCACATACTACAATGGACGCGCCCAGCCATTCCGCCAGTTGTATTCCGGGCTTGCCGGCTACGAAGCCCTGCAGGAGGGACTAGCAGTGCTGGCGGAGTACTTGGTAGGGGGACTCAGTCGCCCGCGTCTGCGACTGCTCGCGGCGCGAGTAGTCGCCGTACGTGAAATGATAAAAGGTGCGTCGTTTGTGGAGACGTTCGGGCAACTGGTCAACCAGTATCGTTTCGACCGTCGTACCGCCTTCATGATTACGATGCGTGTGTACCGGGGCGGTGGTCTGACAAAGGATGCGGTGTACCTGAAAGGGCTGCTGGAAGTACTGTCTTACATAGCAAGTGGCGGCGAACTGAACCCGTTGTATGTCGGCAAGATAGCGACCGAACATATCACCATAATGCGTGAACTCACTTGGCGTGGTGTGCTGCGTGACCCGCCCCTCGTGCCGCGCTATTTGGATCGCGAGGATGTGTTACGACGGTTGGACCGCGTTCGCAAAGGCGCTGGCGTATTGGATCTGCTAGAGGAGGTACGTAGATGAAGGTTGGACTCGTGGTCAACGACATCAAGACGGAGGAGCCAGGCTACACGACGAGCCGCTTGGCAGTTGCCGGCATCAACCTGGGTCACGAAGTCTGGGTGATTGGCGTGGGAGATCTAGCATACGATCCCGACGACAAGATCAGCGGGCGGGCCAAGAGGGCGCCGAAGAGCAAGTACAAGACGTCAGAGACCTACTTGAAGGATCTCCATGGTCCCAGAGCGATACAGGATCGCATCAACGTGGACGAGCTGGACGTATTGCTCTTGAGGAACGACCCCGCCTCCGACGCCATCGGTCGACCCTGGGCCGCAAGTGCCGGTTTCGTGTTCGGCCGGGTGGCGATGCGGCACGGTGTTCTCGTCCTAAATGATCCCAATGGGCTCGCCAAGGCCACCAACAAGATGTACTTCCAGACATTCCCGGAAGAGGTCCGACCGAGGACTCTGATAACGCGCGATCGCAGTGAGATCAAGGCCTTTGCCAAAGAGGAAGGCGGTTCCATCGTTCTCAAGCCGCTACAAGGATCGGGTGGTGAGAGTGTCTTCCTGGTCCGCCCCGACGATGTGCCCAACCTTAATCAGATGATCGATGCGGTGAGCAGAGACGGCTATGTGATCGCTCAGGAATACCTGCCGGCCGCGGCCGAAGGTGATATGCGGTTGTTCCTCATGAATGGGCTGCCGCTGCGGTACAAGGGCAAGTACGCCGCTTTCAGGCGGGTGCGTACCGGCGGTGACATGCGCTCGAATATCCACGCTGGTGGTAAGCTCCGGCAAGCAGAAGTCGACTCGACTGCCCTGCGTATCGCCGAGATGGTACGACCCAAGCTGGTGCAGGATGGCATGTTCCTGGTCGGATTGGATATCGTCGGTGACAAGCTGATGGAGATCAATGTGTTCAGTCCGGGCGGACTCGGCAGTGCGCAGCGTTTCGAGGGTGTAAACTTCAGCCGCGCTGTGATCCATGCACTGGAACGCAAAGTACAATACGTCGAGTTCTATCGCCGCAGCTTCGACAACGCGGACCTAGCCACGCTCTAGGGTCAGCCGCAGTTCTGAGCCGCGTGCTCCAATGCCCCATACGTAAGGGGTCAGCCAGTCGCCGACGAGACGATCTGGCGTTGCACCGGCTCGCCGGCGGCCAATGGTGATCGATCACGCGTTGAGCTACCAGATGGGTATGTCCCTCTGCATGGCTACGTGCACTCGCAGGTACAGGTTGTGAATCCCGATTTGCTCCAACGGTACCTCAATCACGGTCCCGTCGCGGACCATCGGAGGTATGCGTACGCGGACCGCCGCTTCGCCCTCGAGCCGCCCCATTCGGTCGCATGCCATGCAGGGGAACACCGTGCCACCGAGTCCACCGCACACGGGGCATTCACGCAGCACTGGTAGTCTCAGGATCAGGCCCGCTCCGAGTGCGGCCTCGGCCTGAGTCAGGATCACGCCGATATCGAACCCCTCGATGTGTTCCGACTTGGGTACGTGCGAACTCGTGAAATTGCGGGCGAGTCTGGCGCACAGCTCTTCGAACGACGGTCGCACGGAGCCCGGTTCGTCCAGCACCGACAGCGGTTCCGGAACAAGAGGCTCCGGTGGGGGCTCCGAGGTGATGATCGGCTCGGGTGCGTGACCGGGACGGCCGCCGGTCG
>Ga0209536_100004874_pt1 | contig 21099 bp, 6 predicted proteins | sample DeeMarSeWOR28_12_FD_187461 | JGI IMG/M metagenome (GOLD analysis project Ga0209536, IMG submission 187461) | Marine sediment microbial communities from White Oak River estuary, North Carolina - WOR-2-8_12 (SPAdes) (version 2) | ecosystem: Environmental > Aquatic > Marine > Intertidal zone >... | reverse complement strand
AACTTTGAGCTTAACCAGGTCACAACCTCGGAGCTTACTATCAATTGCCAGGTTGAAAAGCGCGAGGTCTCTGACTTTGTTGGCCAGTTGCAGCCGGGTACGAATTGCCCATATCTCCTGAGGCTTGAGGGGTGGCTTAGGGCCAATGATACGGTTCTTGTTCCAGGGAGTGCTTTTAATGCTACCGCTATGGCTTGTCTGATCGTCATACATGGTATGTTTCCTCCTTGTTGATAGGGGAAACTAAGTGTGGCTTATTGAAGCCTGGTGTGATCTCCGGCACCGATAGCGGGCATTAGAATATTAGGAAGGGGTAATTTATACTGTTAACCGACATTCAATCACTAATTATGTTTATGGGGCGCATAGAAATTAAGCAAAAGCGGACATACTATCAAAAATAACGCAAACTAGAGTTTCCTTATTTATTATGTAAATAGACCTGCCACTATGGTCGGTCTTTTTTTGGTTACAAATATTCTAGTGGGCTTTGTGCGTTCGTTATATCTTCACAATGTGAGTGTAGATCGTCGTTGTTTTTATGTCGTTGTTACTGAGTAAGGTTTGAATATGCCATATTTAGTTATTTAATTAATTACGCAGACCAATAATTAAAATTTACTCAAGTAAAGCGTAAGTTTGATAAGCATCAAAGCAATAATAATATATTTGTATTAGTATTTTATGAAATCGTATAAAAATTAATAGGAATAGCGTCTGACATCAACTACGCGTTATAAAGCATGTGGTGTTTTATGTATTTATGCTATTTACCCAAGCCTATTCGTATAATTGCACTGCTGCTTATATACAGTGTTGGTCTGTTGAGTATTATTGCAACTGGCGGTGGTAACGGAAAGGGTTCTCTTCAAGTTAATATTGTCTCGCCCGATACCGATGCGTGGCTAAGAGGTTCTATAGAAATTTCCGCAGATGTTACTGGTGGTACTGCGGATAATGTGAATTTCTTTATTGATGACACACTTGTTGGATCAGATAACACAACACCCTATCAAATTAATTATGACACGAGACTACTAAGTGATGGTAGTCATTTATTACGAGTTGTGGCTTCCTCCAGTTCCGCCGATCCAGGTTCTGCGCAGAGTGGTTTTAATACTGATAACACAGCGCCCGGTATCTTGTCACTTTCACCTGCCAATAATGCGACTAATGTAATACAGGGAATTACAGTTAATGTTGAATTCACAGAAGCGATTGACATACAAACCATAACTGCCTCAAGTTTTATTGTTGCAACCGGTGCACCCGTCAGTGGTAGCATCATCTATGACGAAGCTACTCGCATTGCCAGCTTTTCTCCCAATGCTCCCTTTCCGTTAGGTGCTACTGTTACCGTCACTTTAAATGCAACCATTCTAGATCAAGTTGGTAACAACCTGCCAGAAACCTTTGCGCAGTTCAGCATTGAGTCGCTACCGGTTATTGAGCAATTGTCAATAATGAACACTGAAGTATCTCTTGCAGTAGGTGGGAACGAATACAACCAGGCAATGGCGGTTAAGTATCTGGATCCTGATCTGGACATAGAGACTATCAAGATTGGTTTAACTTATCCCGATGGCAGTAATGTCGCAAGAGATGTGGCTATCGCACAGAGTGCAGAGACGGGTGTATACATGGATATTCTCTATATCAATTCGGAATATCCTGCGGGGGACTATGTTTTCAACGCCAACCTTGTCGACAGTCACGGTCATGAGAGCGGTGTACAAACTGTCGCATTCACGATATCTGAAAGTGCTATACCTCCTGTGGCAATTAGCAGTATTGCGCCGGACAACGGCAAGCCGGGGGATGAAATTGTTATTCACGGGCACGGTTTTGATGCGGACGAACCAGAAAGGAACGTAGTCAGCTTTTCGCGTATACCCAGTTTGGCAGAGGTCGTCCAGGCCAGCGAGGATAGTATTACGGTGATTGTGCCGCAAGGGGCCACCACGGGCCCAATTCGTGTGGAAAATTACAATGGTCGTGCTGAAAGCAGTGTACCGTTCAGCGTTGTACCAATGATTCACCTGAGTCCTACAAGACAAAAACTGGTGGTTGGGCACGGCATGATGTTCGACTGTCTGCCGTCTGGCACTGCTACCGCAAGAGTCAACTGGCTTATCAACGGGCAGGCGCAGCCAGATATTAGTCTTGGCAGCATCGATGGACTCGGTAACTATCTAGCGCCGGCTACTGTCCCAACACCATCTGTTCTTACAGTGCGTTGCGAATCAGTTGATAACGCGGGTCTGTTTGCCGAGGCCGAGCTGGAGATTATTGAGCCCATTGCCCCAAGGGATCAAACCGTAATACGTTCCGCGACGGGCGGTATTGTACAGAGTAGAGATAATACGGTGCAGTTGAATATTCCGCCCAATGCCCTGGCAGAGGATACTGTGATTCAGCTCAGAGACCTTCCATTGGCGGCATACAGTAGTGGTGAAAATGACAGTTATTTAATGGCGCTTGGCCAGTTTCAGCCGGCCGGACTGCAGTTCTCTCAACCGGTAACAGTCGAGTTTCAGCTCAAGCACTGGTTGTCACCGGGGTCCACGCTAAAATTGATGCAGTTAAATGAAAGCACCGGTGAGTTCGACGATACAGGTGAATTTGTTATTGTCGATGACACTGGCAGGCGTGGTTTGGGACAAATAAATCACTTCAGTATTATTGGTGCATTTCGTGAACTGGCGTTGGTTGAAGAGCAACTGGATAAACAGAAAGAACGCCTGGAAGGCAGGCCATTCGATTTATGGGGTAACTACCGATATCAACTGCCCGATGGATTGCAGTTTCTCGAGGCTCTTGATGTACCTCTCTATATCCACCTTCCCGGTGGTAGTGATGGCAGTCTGGGTCCATTTGCCCATGGTATCTCGGTGACAGTAGAAATGGAGGGCAATAGCGGACAGAACCTGTTGCAGGCCGGCCCGCCAGTTGAAGTGAGTGCCGATGGCTGGGAACTGGGAACTATACTGCGCTGGAACGTGACCTCATTGCCGGACTGTCATGCCGGCCAGAGCCGCGAGGCAGTCTTGAAGGTGACCTATCCTGCTACTGATGGTGCCGAACAGGTCGCGCTGGGCGCGCCGTTAACTATACGTTGTCTTGATGAACTGAACTTTTCCCGTGGTAATCCACCCACGCCCGAGGACTTACCGGATGGTGCGTGGATGCAGATCGATGATGATGAACCAAAAGTGCGGTTACCGACGGATCAAAACTATGAATTTTCCGAAATCGTAGTGGGTGAAGGTGCCACCTTGAGTATCGTCAGTAACGATGAGGATGGTAACGAGATCCCACCGAACCCCTACAACGTCGCCAATGTCCTGGTGACCGGCAGGGTGGTGATCGATGGTCAATTATTGAGTGTGGGCTATCCCGGTGAAAATGGTGGTGAGGGTGGTATCGAAATTCCCGGTGTGGAGGATGAATATACCGGTGGCCTGGGCGGAAAGGGTGGCTTCCACTGGTCTGGTGACGGAGGACGAGGTGGGCCATGGGAGAAATATCTCTATGAGGAAGAGTGCGAGAGATTTAGAGAGGCGATTGATGAAGCGACATACGGCTTTGGTGGTTTCCTGGAAGAGGCTCTTTTTTCTGAGAGTGACTGCCCCGGTTACTATGAAATAAATTCCGGCGCTCGGGGCCTTACATCGCCCGCTCCCGGGCTGGTATTAGGTGGGCGTGGTGGTGATGTTTGGAATGCCCCGGGACCAGTCACCATTCTTTTTGATTTACTGATGTTAGCAAAAGATATTGCTACTGCAGCGGTAAACCCGTCGTCTATCGTGGCCATCGCCAAAGATGTTTACTATGTTGGTGAAGATGCCGTGAAAGTGATTAATGCGGAAGAAAACAAGGCCAAGTCTGCGGGGCGTGGTGGCCAGAGCGGCAAGACAAAAATCGATCCGGAACTTGCCTATTTCATTATACCTGAGGGTGGTGCCGGCGGCGGCGGCGCAGGTGAAATGATGTTCAAGGTTGAGAGTAACAACGCCGGCGGTGGTGGTGGTGGCGGTGGTGGCGGTGCGCCTGGCCTGCTGCTGAGTGTCGATGGTGATATCACCATCGGTGCCGATGCCTATATTAGCGGTCGTGGAGGAAATGGTGGCCTTGGTGGTGTCGGTGAGAGTTACTGGATTGTAGATCTAGATGGAGGTTACTTGATGGGACCGGCCGCACCAGGTGGTGGCGGTGGTGGTGGCAGTGGCGCGCAAATCGTCATGATCGGCAAGGAGGTGCGTAACAGTGGTGAAATTACGCTGAGGAAGGGTATTACCGGCTTTGGTGTGTTTAAAAGCGAAGATGATGACCAGGTTGCCATTGTGCCACAAACAATTGGTAGTAATGGCCAGAATGGTGTGCTACGTGTAAATGCTAAATATCCCGGTATAGAGCCAACAGAAGGTGAATTTCACAAAGGCCCAAGATTGGGAGAAAAGCTATACCTTAGTGGATTTAGTAATTGTTATGCACTGTATTTGGGTGAAGCCAGGCAATATCCGTTTTCGACTTTTAATGCATATTATTATTTTCGTGGTGTGGTGGATGGCGAACCTTTAGATCTTAGGGAAGCAATCATACCCATCCCAGGACATCCAGAGCATAGAGATCCTGTAACCGCACTATGTTATGGAACCTTAAGCGAGGGTATGCATACCCTTTCAGTTGAAGTGAGTCATGAATTTGAACCACGGCCTGGAGATGATAAAGGATCCTTTGTCGGTCTGACGCCTATTGAGCGCAAGACCATCTTTGTTTTTCCCGGCCAGGCCGATGCCGATGCCGATGGCCTGATGGATGCGACGGAAGAATTTCTGGGGACCGATCCTGACAATCCGGACACGGATGGGGACGGTTATAGTGATAGTCTTGAAGTGTTTACCCTGGGCACTGATCCTCTGGTTGCGGATAGATATTTACTGGCAATCAATGCTAAACCAGTGGTCGGTGGCAGCTATACTGTGAACCCAGCCGGTAACTATCAACCACCAGATACAAGCGTTACGCTAACAGCAACACCAAATCCAGATTATTTGTTCTATAGATGGAGTGGTGACCTAACCACCAGTACCAATCCAATTGTATTAACAATGGATGGCCACAAAAACGTAACGGCGCAATTTATGTTTACTAACTACTTTACGCCGATTGGGTCATGGCAAGGTCCGTTGAGTTTATCTATACCCACAACAATTAATTTAAGTGGCCCGCGTATTGATATGCAGGGTAGTGGGGATGCCGCGGTGACCTGGCGTTATAATGATCAGGTTGCAGTACGTCGTTATGATGCTACGGCCCTTTGGGAAGCCGTCGATACCTTCGGTACTGCGCAGAGTGGTAAACCATATATTGATAGTAATATAAATGGTGATTTGGTTGTCGCTTGGGACAATTGGGATGAAGTTAATTCGGTCTGGGAAATCTTCGTAAGGCGTTATAGTCCGGACAGCGGCTGGTATGATATTGAGCAAATGCCGGGGACTTCAGCTAATACTGCTGAACCACCTCAACCCACGGTGGCATTGAATGGCAACGGCGACATTATCGTTGTGTGGAAGGGTGATGATATTTATGCGCGACGTTATACAGAATCTGGTGGTTGGCAGGTTAACAATACATTTCTAAGCGGAGAAGGAACTGATCATCGCATTAAAATAGATTCTACTGGACGAGCAGTAGCAATCTGGACCTTGAATGATCATATTTATGCAAGTGTCTTTTCAGGTGCGCAATGGCAAACCGCTGCGCGGATATCAGAAGCGGCTGCAGCGAACCAAAAACCCAGGATTGTGCTTAACGATAATGGTGTTGCAACCGTGGTCTGGCATGCGGGTAATGACGTCTATAGTTACTCTTTTAATTACACCACAACAACAATTGATACAACAGGCCCAAGAATCATTATTGATAACAGTGATATGCCAGCAGATTCGGTACATCCGGTGATTGATCAGTACAACAATATCACCGTCATCTGGCAGCAGGGAGATGATATCTGGGCTAATCGGTATGTTAGTGACTTTGACCTATGGTTGGATGCAATGCAGATTGAAAATCTGGCAGCACCAGCAAATGCCCAACAATTGCGCATTGATGGGCATGGCAATGCCATGGCAATCTGGATGCAGGATGGAGAAGTTAATAGTAGTAGATTCCTGGCGGCTCAGGGTTGGACGAGTACAGCTTGGACTGCCGTTGAGGGTATTGCTACTCCGCCAGCTGGATTTCAAATTAGCGCTCCACGACTGGATCTGGATAATGCCGGCAATGCTATCGTGGTATGGAAAGAGTGGAATAGTGACAATAATACAGGAAGAATTAATTCTCGACGCTTTTCTGTTGATGCCGTAGATAGTGATGGCGATGGGCTTAATGATGTCGATGAGGTTAACATTTATGGCACCGATCCTTCAAACCCCGATACAGACGATGATGGTCTGCTTGATGGTGCTGAGGTTACCGCACACTTAACAGACCCCTTAAACAGTGATAGTGATGCTGACGGGCTTACCGACGGTGCTGAAGTTAATACACACACCAGCGATCCTAATAATCCCGATACTGATGGCGATAGTTTGACGGATGGTGATGAAGTCAACATTCACGGCACCAGTCCGCTGCTTGCAGATACCGATGGTGATGGTTTGCTCGACGACGCCGAGGTCAACACACATTTAACTGATCCACTAAATAGTGATAGTGATGCTGATGGACTTTCCGATGGTGATGAAGTCAATACCCACAACAGTAATCCTAATAACGCAGATACTGACAGTGACGGCCTTATTGATGGAGATGAGGTCAACATCCATGGCACCAATCTGGTGGTTGCAGACACTGATAACGATGGCTTACAGGATGGAGATGAGATTACCACATACTTAACTGATCCACTAAACAGTGACAGTGATGCTGATGGGCTTACCGATGGTGCTGAAGTTAATACACATGCAAGTGATCCCAATAATGCAGACACCGATGGCGACAGCTTAGTCGATGGTGATGAAGTTAATGTTTATGGCACCAATCCGTTGCTTGCAGATACCGATAGTGATGGTTTGCTCGATGGATCCGAAGTTACTACGCACTTAACTGATCCTTTAAACAGCGATACTGATGGTGATGGGCTGACTGATGGTGCGGAAGTCAATACACACAGCAGTGATCCCAATAATTCGGATACTGATGGCGATTCCTTAGCCGATGGTGACGAAGTCAACGTTCACGGTACTAATCCAACGCTGGCGGATACCGACGGCGATAACTTTGCTGACAATGTCGAACTGGATCAAGGCACCGATCCACTGGATCCTTCTTCATACCCTGATATCAATACCACAGCATTGTATCCAAGCAATGGTGGTAACTGGAATGACTATATCAGCAACAATGGCGCTACCCAGTTTACAGCTTCTGATATGGCATGTAGTTGGGTTGGCTTTCTGCCCCGTTCTGTCTGCCTGCATGCTGGGCAATATCGGGTAATGGAAATCAACTGGCGGAACAGTTGCGATGGACTCAGTGCAACGGACGTACTTGGCGCCTTTAACTGGTTGTGCGATGACAGCACCGGGGTCGCACGGATGATCTCGACCGGTCTGCGCGAAGGCAAGTATCTCTCTGACCTCATTGACTGGACTGTCAATCCGCCAGTGTGGATACCAAATACCGTACTGGTGGAAAACAACGGTATGCAATATGCTGCTTCAGAGACTTCAGTTTGGTGGGGCAATCCCATCGAGGTGGATAACGACGGTGGCAGCCTGGCGACGGAGGGCACCATCTATGTCGTGACGACTAATGCAGATGCTAGTTATACGCTGGATGCTGACAGGATCGGCTTCGTCATCCAGCCGGGCATGATCCTGCGAAACTCGGTATCGGTGGGTACAGGCATGATCTATGCGCTCCAACAGTACTATATGTGGCTTGAGGGTGACATTGACGCCACGGGCAACTGGGCAGGCATGCAGCTGGCATGGGTTCACTCCTTGGTCCTGAGCAATGTTAAGGTGGCCAATGCTGACGTGACTGACATTTCTTTTGAAGGTAATTCAAGCGGCAACCTGCTGAAGGATATCGTGTTGTCGAATAGTATGAATGGTCTTCGTGTAGAGTTATGGAGTCTCGTGGACGGGCTGACCAGCACAAATATGTCTAACATAGCGATCGCGCCCGGTATCAATACTACCTTGATAGACATTACCGCCAGTAACAGTATGGCGGGTATAACAAATGGTTATGCAAGTGGAAGCATTGTTTATAACCTGACAAGTACCAATAATGCATCTGCAGGTGTGTCCAGTGGCCGTGCGGGTAATATCGATATTGTAAATGCAGCGATAGTAAACAATAATGTTGGTATCACTGTTAATCAGAGCAGCGCCAGAAACAGCTTCATTAATACTGTCGTAACAGAAAATACTACCGGCATAATGCTTCAGACCTTTACGATTGCCGACTATTTTTCAGGATTGCTGAAAGTTGGTAATGATGTGACTGACTGCTTTATTGATCCTACCAGCCTGATACCGTCTGGTCTGCAGGACATCACCTGTGCCAATGATGCCGACTCGGATGCCATTTTGACATGGGATGTTAGTGGAATAGATTCCTTTGTTGGCAGGGTCGTGACAGATGACCTGGTGAACAACAGTGATGTCAATGGTGTAGCTTTGTTTGATAATATTACCGACTGGCTTGGTTTCGAAAATCAGTATCGGGGTTGGGGTAATAACGGCCTGTCTGTTGATGACATTTCGAGTCGTTGGCAATGTAGTGGTGAATTGACTTGCCGCATCTGGGATTGGTCACTGGCCAATGGTGATACCGGTGATCACGGTTCGCCAGTGCTGCTAAATGTGCTTAGCCTGCCAACGGGTAATGATACTCTTACCCACGTGTGGGATATTAGCAGCTCTGCAGGCTGCGATGCCATACCATTCGCACAATGGAATGATGTAGGCTCAACCTGTGAATCTGTTGTCTTGCGTAACGCAGTTGAAATATTAGATGATGGCATAGGTAACGAGAACGGTCTCTGCGAATCCGATGAAACCTGCCTGTTTACCCCTAATGTTGGCAGTTACCAGGGGCATGGAAACCTGATTCCAGCTGGAACTTTTGTCGACGGTATCATTAGTGGTGTAACCTTGCTGCGATATGAAAGCAATGGTTATTAGCTACCAGCTTTCAATTAATCCCGGATTTAAATTGTAAACTTGAGGTAGCAGACGGTATAGGTAACCGCTGCTATCAACGTGCTCGTTATCGGAAGGTTGATATATTGAATCGACCATCCACTGGATAGTGTTTCTTTAATTCCCCAATGGCTTTGTGTATCAATAAATATGAAAACCGTTGAAGACCATTTCTTACCTGCACAATCTTGAGGCTGTCAGCAGTTATTTCCACTTACCCAAAATTTTTATTCCGGGAGTTGAATCATATAAGCGAAGCTCCAGTGTTTAAGTTGTGCGAGTACATTACGATAGTACAATGACCACTTCTAGAGATTAAGCTTATTTCGAATCACAATAAGGCCTGTAAATAGCATTACGTAAATAGAATTAGAGATTATAATCTGTTGCATCTATGAGTGGTTTTGTAGAAGGAAATGGCAATAAAACCAAAGCGCTGCGCGCTTTCGGTAATAGTTGGCTTGCTAATTCTGATAAAGCATAAATAATGATCACTCCTGGTGACAGTGTATCCCCTGAACTCGCATAGTAGATTTATTGAGTCGATGATAAAATAACGAAACGTTAGTGGGGGCTAGTGTATAATGTGTTTCTATCGATCCAGTAGGCGTCAGCAGCTTACTCTATGCGAACAAGTCAGCGAATGACATAATAGCACCAGTAATACAAATTGATAATAAATTGTAAAATATCTAATCGTATTCCATACGATGACAAAATAACTACAAACAGGGGGAGTGATGGTCAGCGTTGTTCACAAATTTCTATGCAGCATTCTATCTTTATTTCCCGTACTATTATTTTGTTCCAATGTCATTGCGGCACAATTTGATGTTAATACCACTGATGATTTGGTAGATAGTGATCCAGGTGACAATGTCTGCCAAACTGCATTGGGAACCTGTTCACTGCGTGCAGCCATTCAGCAGGCCAATGCAATGCCAGGACCTGATGATATTAATTTACCTGCCGGTACTTATGCATTAACGTATGGAACAGTCAATGAAAACGATAGTGCGGGAGGTGACCTTGATATAGTCAGTGATATAACGCTGCTCGGAGAGGATTCCGCAACAACTATAATCGATGGCGACGGGCGCGATCGCGTTTTTCATATCATTAATCTTTTATCTGAAGTTTATCCAGTTGTTAGCATTTCCAACGTTACTGTACAAAATGGTTCCGTCAATTATGCGAGTGAGGGTGGTGGCATATATAACCAGGGAAGCCTGACGTTGTCGAATGTCATTGTAACCGCTAATATTCTGCCTGCAAACAGTAACGTCCGTGGCGGTGGTATTTTCAGTGTTAACTTCGCTACGCTGGTTCTGGACAACGTAACCGTCAGTAATAATACCAATGGTGGGGGTATCCATTCCGAGTCTTATACCTATATAACCAACAGTACAATATCAAACAATACTACGATGGGTAGTGGTGGAGGCCTGTCGACCTTATTGAGAAGCTTCTATCTTAATAATGTTGTTGTAACGGGTAATCAGGCCAACGTTTATGGTGGTGGTCTGCAAATTGGTAATGGCGGCACCATGATTGGTGTTACGATTTCCAATAATTCTGCGTATCAGAACGGAGGTGCCATACTTGGAGGGAATGAAGATATTTATTTGACAGATACGCTGATCGATTCAAATACTGCAACCTGTGAAACTGGGGGTATGTTCAGTAATGTAAATGCACCTGCCGTTGTTGTTATTAATGATTCAACAATTAGCAATAATCAGTCAAATTGTTTTGGAGGTGGATTAACTGTTGGCGGAATCACGGTTCTTCATAACTCAACTGTGAGCGGTAACCAGGCGGTGGATGTTAGTGATATCAACCCCGAAGATGGTGGTGGAATCATGATGGCAGGTGGGGGTGCCGAATTAACTATTTACAATAGTACTATTGTAAACAATGAAGCCAGCGGTGAGGGTGCCAACATTTATGGAGGTACAGCATCTATTTCTTTCGGGCCTGTCACAGTCAGCAATTCAATCATTGCCGATCCTGTAAATGCAGCAAACTGCAGTCGAATTATTTCCAGTACCGGCGACAATATTGAAAGCGATGGCAGCTGTGGGCTGAATGCAGTAGGTGATTCGATGCAGGATCCACTTGTGCTGGCATTGGCTGACAATGGTGGTCCTACGCCCACGCATGCATTAGATACAATGAGTCCGGCTATTGATGGTGTGACGCAAGGTAACTGTCCTTTGGACGACCAGCGACATATGTTGCGTGATGATGGTACCTGTGATATCGGTGCGTTTGAAGTAGGAGCATCAGCCGCTATGGGCAGTACTATTCAATTTGAGTCTGCTTCAGTGAATGTAGATGAAAATGCAGGGAACGTAATTATCAATGTGACACGCACTGGTGCGGCTGAATCTACAGCCGACGTATATATCGGCACATTCATGAATTCTTCAGCGATCGATGATCTTGACAGTGCCAGTCCGGACTATAACGCAGCGCATGGACGTATCAGCTGGGATTCGGGCGACACAACCACGCAACAGTTAGTAATTCCTATTAGGAATGATGGCATCGCCGAAGGCGATGAAACATTTAGAGTGGTTATGTTTCCACCAGCAGGCGATGCTACATTGGGTGCAATAACGGAAGTCATTGTTACGATTGTCGACGATGACCTGAATCCAGGTCAGTTTGCCTTTTCACAGGCTTCTGTACCTGTTGATGAGTCCGCTGGTTCGATTAATGTCACAGTGACTCGATCTCTGGGAAGCGATGGACCCGCATCGGTGGAACTTTCCATCAACGGTGGCACGGCCAGTTTCGGCTCTGATTACAGTATTAGCACCGGAGTAGTGGACTTTGTTGATGGGGAGACGGAGAAACAGCTCAGCCTTTCCATTGTCGATGATACTGATTGGGAGCAGAACGAAACGATCGTCCTTACACTTTCTAATCCGCAGAATAATGCGACCCTGGGTGCGATCACAGAGCAAACTATTACTATCGAAGCCAATGACAGAATGCCGGGTAATGTCAGTTTTGCGCAGGCAGCCTACTCTATATCAGAAGACGCCGGTACTGTTATGTTTACGGTTAACCGGACGGGCGGATCCGATGGTGATGTTGCCGTTGACTACGATATTACTGCAGGGTCTGCATCTTCAGTGTCAGACTATATAATTGCATCTGGTACCCTGAATTTCGCTGATGGGGTGGTATCACAAAACATATCACTCACGATTACGGATGATGATGTAGTGGAAGGTGATGAAACACTGGTACTTAGCTTGCAAAATCCACAAATGGGTACGGCACTTGATAGCCCAGACGCAACAACAATCACCATCGAGGATAATGACACAGAAGTTGTGACTTCGCCCGGCGGTGGCTCTGGAAGTAACACTGGAGGCGGAGGCGGAGGCGGAGGCGGAGGCGGCGGAGGCAGTCTAAGCTTCATGATAATGTTTTTACTACCTTTCTGGATATTACGAAAATGGTATATAACGCAGCACGGGCCAAAATTGACTTTGCAAAACCATCATCGCTGATGCTTGCTAAGAGATAGGGCAAAATTGCATGACTTGGTGCCGTGCTTGTTGATCAATATGCTAGTAATAGCGTTATCCAAACTTATTTAAGCGGGAAAATTCAGGGGCACTTAGCATAGTATAAGGTGTGATTTGACGCCACCACCCGTGTTGTAAGACGATGTACAAATAAGGAATTGCGGGAAAAGTATGTATGAATCAAGAGGCTTAATTTGGCTTGAAAACCGTTGAACCTCGCGGTTCCCAGGGTTCGACAAAATTACTGGGAGCAATTTTGAACATTTCGGAGCATTGACCCGCAGGGCGAAGCATATGGATGTGCGGAGTAATCCCAACCTCTCCGCCATCTATTTAGAGATTGATCCAATCTGTCTAGTTACTACATTAAACATTCTGAGGTAATTGCAAGCCGAGATAAAAAAACCGGTGCCGCCATAACTTTAGTATTTGGCAGGTATACATTTGGGTATTCATCTGAAAGATCAGCTTTCTCATTCTATCCTGACGACACATTATTACAATCTATTTTATTTTGATGCCCCGGCGCTTAAATATCGTGGTGAGCCTGGTTTTGTGTCTGCCTTGATATAAGTTTCTGTCTGCGTCAATGATGGCGCGCGCCGCGCGCGCGAATGTGGTGAAGCCGTCGAGCTGAAAATGGCTCTCAATAATAATCCGGTCTGCAATGTCACGTCCATAGTCCTCGCGAATCATCCAGAGTGTCCCCGACCAGATTTCACCATTGCGATGCTCATGGTCAACTTTATGAACGAAGTCCCGATAGGTGAGACTATTTTTAAGATGCCTGAGGCAGGGGGGGTCAAGTCCTTCATCAAGTCCTATCAATAGTCCGTCCCAGGTCATCACGCAGTGCTTATACTTTCTGGGTTTGTGTTCGGCAAAGTAACTTGCGGCGAAAAAGTCACTGAAGCCTTCTCCAATGGCAGCGGCTTCTAATGACTGTCCGAAGTTGGGGCATATCGCGTCCTGAATGGCATGTCCCAATTCATGTAAAATAGTCTCACCATCTTCCGCATCGTCGATATATCCCGTGCCAAAGGTCAACATTTTTTCGTGCGGGCTGTACCAGGACTGATCTTTTCGCGTTCCCCTTGCGTTCACGGCAATCGGTTTTTCGAAGATCGCTTTTTTACCGCAATAACCCAAATGTTCCAGGTGTCGAATCGCTTCATTGATATGATAATAGACCATGACTTGTTCAAATCCGGCCTGTCGTGACCGGAGATCGTAGTGATGATCCCGGCGTCGAATCCGCTTCTTCTTCATTGGGCGGGTAGTTACCCTTTTACCATCTAGATATCCAGAGTGATCGAGGTCGCGCAGCGTGACTTTATGATAGGCGTCATTCGGTACTTTTTTATAGGTGCGTTTTTCGGTGAGTAATGCCTCATGGTTACCTAGTGTGGTAACCGGGCTGGGATTGAAAACCAAGCCGCGCCCGTTTGGCGCCAAAGCAAGATTATCGTAGTAGCTTAATACGTGTCCGGTGCGAGCATGGATAAATATGGTCCATTCCTCGCGTGGTTTATGCACTGTCAATCTGATGCGCCAGGCGGGTACCAGGCGTTTACCCTGGGGAAACCACATGGGTTCTGCATCGGCGATAGATATCTTTCGGGATAGGTATCGCAGTGCACTTTTCGCACGTGTGATAGCCTGAGCTTTGGTCAGGTCAAAGTCAGTATTACGGGGCAATTTTTCTTTTGGTACAGCGCGATTCTTGACTAAATAAATACGGTTTTTATTGTCCATGTGCACGGTAACGTAGGCACGATGTATCCGCTTATCAGCGTAGGATTGTTGAAATAGTAGATGCTTTGCACCGAGACTTTGGATGGGTCTAACGAAATTAAGGTCGTGCATATTGATGTCCAATCCTAACAAGTCATGATTGGTGATGAGCATCTGTTTCGCCAGCGCGCGGGGTGGGGTGGATGAAGCGCGGGTTCGAAAGCCCCAGAGTTCCTTGGGCGTGCCGTAAAATTTACCGGGTTCAATGTAGTAAGTGCCTGGTTTTAGAGAGCGCATAGCAATTATCCATAAGCAGCATTTAGCGTTTTAGTTGTCCTTTAACACATAATATAGATGAAAAAATAGCGACTAAGTAAAAAGAATTGACAAATTATTGCGGAGAAAAAAATTACTAATTACTAAATTAATCATCGCTTGCCACCTCTAAATATATTGCGCGATTTTCTCAAACACTTAAAGGCTGGGATTAACGCGCGTGCAATTGATTGTCAGTGATGCGTGTATGGGGCTACTGGAATCCGCTGCAGAGGTTTATCCTGAGGCCGACTGGCAACGCTGTACAATGCATTTTTATTGCAATGTCTTCAGTCATGTACCGAACACGAAAGTGATATCCGTCGCCAATATGCTCAAGGCCATTCATGCGCAGGCAAGTTTACTGGCTGCTAAGGATAAAGCGCAGGCTGTCGTGACGCAGTTACGAGAGATAAAGTTGGCCAAAGCGGCAGATCTTGTGGAAGAGTCCATCAACGAAACGCTGACCTACTATTGTTTTCCCGATAGCCAATGGCGTCGTATACGTACCAACAATCCACTGGAACGCATTGTGCGAGAGATCAGAAGACGCACACGTGTAGTAGGAGTATTCCCTGATGGTCAATCCGCATTGATGCTATGCGCGGCACGGTTACGTCATATCGCAGGTACGAAATGGGGTGCGAAACGGTATCTATCGATGGATGCATTGAACAAGCAACATTTAAACGAACAACTCACTGCATAAGTCACCACTAAATAAAATGTGCGAAAGATTCTTTACACTACCTATAGCTGCAGTGGATCTATGTAAGAGTTTTAAAGTTATTTTACGATGCGCGAATATATTTCGTTATGCATCACAGATACCCAACTGTTCCATAATAAGCAGACTATCTCTTTAATTTTGTGCATCATATAAATATCTGCGCATTTTTAGCTCTACAGTGTTGAGGTAATGTCGGATAAATTTACAATTATTCAACGGCGGGATATCTAGCCTGAATAACTTTTAACAGTATTGTTTAAAGTATTTACGTATATGAACAGTTTCCATACAACCATGCGTTATTGATATTCATCTCAGGCCTATATTGATCGGATTAGTTTACAGTTAATATAGCTACACGGTTGGGCAGGTAATTAACTTATTGAATTATAAAAATATGTCTAAAGTGGCTTGTAATTTGCTCATACCCAATTTAGCACGTACTGCATTTCTTGGATTTATTTGAACAATTATTTTACCTATCAATGTAAAAAAATAGTTTCCTGCTTTTTATGGGGAGTAATTAGAACAGTCCATTATCAAGGAGAGGTGGGTTATGGGTATTAAAATATGTTTGAAAATCTTAGTATCACTTTCAGCTATTATTTTCACAGCAAACCTATATGCAATTCCTGTAGCTGGGGAGAGTTCTGGGATTTTTGTCAATCCGACAGGACCTAGCACTATGCAGGTTACTGGCGTTGGTACAGATTACTTTACATGGGGAAATGGTAGTCCCTATAACAGTCCCCCCAGTTCCTTGGGTTACGCAGGAAATCTGTTTTCAGTAGAAACAGATGATGTATTTAGTTTTGGAACTCTTTCTTATTTCAATGGGACAGTTTATCCAGGAACAGAGGCTTACTCTGTTGATCTTAGTGTTGCTTTATCACTAACCATTCCATCTGGTATAACTCAAGATTTTCTGTATGACTTGGCGCTAATAAATACTCCAAATACTGGTGATCCTAATGCAAGTGCCGATATTGTAAATTTTGCTGGCACACAACCAGATACTTTTTTCACTGTCGATGGTGTAAATTATACGCTTGAGTTTCTGGGATTCGGAGAGATTACAGGCCCTGGTTTTACAACTATAGACAATTTTCATGTGCTTGAGGGACGATCAGCATCTGCACAACTGTTGGGGCGTATTACTGTTGCTTCTGTCCCAGAACCAACCAGCTTAGTGCTAACGGGACTGGGCCTCGCTGGACTAGGATTTTCGCGTAGGAAAAAAGCAGCTTAGAATTATTAATTCAACCGAACAATTCGAGCCTCGCTACGGCGAGGCTTTTTTGTGTCTAGGCCTTGACTAAAGCTGGGAGTGAGAGTAGTCGCGATGGTTAAACGGTAGCCAGGGTAATAATAGTGCGCACATCATTTACCTCTATATATTGCGCCATTTCCTTGCTTATGTTGGCTTTTTCTATGTGGATACGAGTGACACTACAAGAGCATTATATAGATGTACATTATTCATGCTGCGAATTCACATGATATCGTTCGAAGGCGTGTACTCAAGCGTTTCATCGGTGCCGAAGACAAAGATCTTATCGTTGATCACTTCTGCGCGTGCATAGCCTAATCGAACCGGCATTGATGTCTTGTTCAACCAGGCATCCGCGGCATTGTCATATGCCTGGACCCAGTCCAGGGCTCTTTCAACATTATTTCCTCCAAATGTATACATCAATCCATTGAATATTGTGACACCGACATCGCGGCGAGGGCTGCCTGATGTCCTTGCTGACCATGTATCCATAACTGGATCATAACTTTCAACTGATCCCAGGTAACCACCGTCTGGAATATGAGTACTATCATATCCGCCGTAAACAATGATTCGACCATCAATGTCGGCAGCAGCCGGGTCTATACGTGATTGGTGCATTGGAGAACCTGCGCTCCAACTGTCTGTTGCCGGGCTAAACCACAACAATGAATTCAGATCGACGCCAGGACCTTGACCTCCGGCAACGTAAATTAAGCCATTGTGTGTCGCCACCGCTGCCGAGTGACAGGCATCGGGCATGCTGGTTTTCATTGACCAAGTCTGTAGCGCTGGATCGTACTCCTGCACGGCATCACTTGCTAGGCCGCCGTCGGGCTGACCGCCAATTATATAGAGTTTGCCGTTAACAACTGCAGCCATTGATCCTGACAGTGCAACTAGCATCGATGGCCCCGTCGACCAACTGTCGTTGGTTGGGTTGTAGATTTCCATTGTCGTCATTGGCGGTTTTGGTGTGATAAGTGCTGAAGCATCTTGTCCCCCGATCACATAGATTAATCCGCCAATATTTGCGGCTGCAAATTTCAGCCGCGGGGTAGGCATAGGACTCTTGGCAACCCATGGAAACTCGGCAATCCTGAAGGTGCCCTCTAATTGATTTGAACGCAGACTGTGGTTATCGGTCGCAAAGATCTGCACGGTAAAATAACCAGCTGTAGTCGTGCTAACGGTGACTGTGCCCTGAATTATTCCAGATGTAACACCAGTCATACCAATGATAGTATTTACCTCAGTAGCCACTATTGTTCCGGCCGCATCCATTATATTTATGGTGACCGTGCTCAGGTCTCCATCGGGATCGGAGAAATTAATCGACCCATTTACAATTATCTGTCCACCGCCGTCATTGACGTATACAGCCGTAGGATTAAAGGATAGTGCGGAAATCGTCGGAGCAAGTCCACCGCCGTTGTTGCCACCATTTCCATCAGTCGCAATGATGCTGATTATGCCAAGCATCATAATGGAGGAAAAAATAATCATCTTTGGCACAAGAGCCATTTTGCCATCAGACAGATACACGACGGGCCCCCAAAATATTCTATCAGTGACGCCTAGTATGTCACACTGCCTTAACAAGCGTTGAAGTACAACACTTGGTATACTTAATAACTAATCTATACAATAGATTGGCTTTCTTCTGTAATGTTGAAAGTTAATTGAGATATACAGTGGTTGAAACCACCCCCTCATCAAATTCTTTCTCTCAATCATACGCTGATTAGATATTGCAAAGAAGCGTAATGAATGACTGGCGCTAGGCGATCTGCTCATCGAAACGTACACCCATCTTATTATTTTTATTCACCATTTAATACAGCCGAAGAGAGTGGGGCATGACAAGCATGAAGTATTTATCGCCCGATTTTTAAAAAAATCAAAACTTCCTCTGGAGAGGTATATAAGGTTATTAGAAGGCAAAGAAAATTAATGAACCCAGTGAATCGTCCAATAGATAAACCTCCTATTCAAATATTTGTATCAGCGACACATCAAACTGAGTTGTTACCCACCCCCTGAGAGAATGTTGATTTAACAAATATATTGCAACCCTTCCTGATAATAAAAACAAAAAATGTATCATTGCTTTATTGGCAAGAATTATCGAAACAACCAAAAAATGTTACGCCAACCTCATGATAAAGTAACTACCAACTGATATAAGTAACTTAACTGACTATATGTTACTCATGGCGCCTAATATTAAGAGACACGTAGCAGTTGATCACTATAATAAAAATAGTAGCGTAAAATCGTGATTATTATGTTGCATAGTTAAAGTAGATGGTAACTAAAAGTGATGTAAAATTTGATGTAAATCATTGTCGGCTCACTATATCTATCTATAGTTTAAAGAAAAAGAAGTAAAGGATCATTTTTGCAACTGAGGTGGTGACATTACCCAATACTATGAAATTGTGTATTAGGAAAATTTAGAAAATTATTCAATTAACAAATTCAGTCACTATAGAATCAATAAGAAATGAGATTGTAGAAAGTAAGTGGTCTGTAGTATCAACAAAATATAATAATATGCACCACAATCTGTAGAAATAATGCGCAACAGCATGGCTTGCAGTCTCGCTAGCAGGATTTCCCCCACTAGAAAAGTCATTCTAACAAATAATCCGGCGCCAAGGAGGGAGGTTCAATGATGATCAGGCGATTAACTAATCTAGTATCTGTTTGCCTGTTACTGTTTGGTTTAGTTGGTTGTGCAGATTTGGTAGTTGATGACTTTGCTTACAAAGAAAGTAATCAAATTCTAACCGACAGACCGATTGGCGATCAAGTTGATCTTACGATTCGCAATAAAGGTCATCGCAACGCAGGAAAATTCAACACCGGCCTCTATATTTCCACCGATCCAGTTATTACCACGGCCGATACACTATTAACTGACGGAAAAAAGACGATAAGCGGCCTGGCGCGTAATGCGACTGTTGGTGTTGATTTCGATTCCTCCGCAGCAGTGCCCAGTAGCGTTCCCCCAGGCCCTGCTTATCTTGGGGTAATCATCGATGATGATGACGATGTTCTCGAATACAGAAATTCTAACAATACTGCAAATGTGCCAGTGGAGATACTGGCGCCCTCTGTTCCCAAGACGCAGTCGTTCGATTTTATCATTGATGGTGAAAATTCAGTGCCGTTTGAACTGTTTAGTGTGCTCGATACAGGACCCATCGAAGCAACGGTAGAGTGGACTGGTGACAGCACTGATCTCACTGTGCAATTAACTGGTCGACGCCGCCCGAGTCTGGCCGATCCAACTGCACCATATGCCGAAGTCACTGGCACTTCACCACTAACTTTAAATTACACTGTTACCAGCGATGACTTGCGCCGCGGCGTTGCATGGCGACTCGTAATTCGTGATACGACCGGCAATTGGAACGCAACAGGTACTATCAAACTGACGATCCCTTTTAATGTAGAACTAGATAAACGGTTTCAACAGGAAAAGATTGCGCTGCGTGGCGCAGAATTGTGGCCGAGTACCAATTTGACGAGCAAGTTTTTAAGTGACCTGCCGGCTTCTTCCGCTGGCTTGCATGGCATTGTCACGATGAAGAAGGCGCCGTTGTGCGTTAATAATCACTTTTTGCGGCGCAAAGGTGTGCTACGCCAAAGCTATTTAACCAATCGCAATGCGTATTCGTTTGTTAGTAAAGAGGTTAACCTTGCAGAGCCGGATGTATCAGGATTGATACGCACCGTTACGCCATTGGAACCGGAAGACAAGATTGATCCAAATATATTGCTGGGTAACTATTCTCGTTTTCAGGTGCTCATTGATAGTGATACACCCGCTAACCGTTTATTAAATGCGGATGGTTCGCTGGAGTTGTCGATATTGTTTGCGCGGGATGCATCAAGAGCTGCGATCGAGACGATATTAAGCGCCGAGGCCAGCTCATTTGATCCTGTCTCAGACTATGTTTGGCGCGTGACGCTGGACCCGGCGAAACTCACGCGATTGGCAGCGTACGATCTGGTGGAATTTATTGATATTGGCCCCGCACCACCGATGTATGACAATAATCAAACACGCGCACTGATAAATGTAGATCCGGTACAAAATGCCAATATAAACGCCGCAGCGAATACCATTGTTTATAACGGTTTGTCGGGAAATGGTGTCACTGCCGGCGTACAGGATACAGGTCTTGACAACACACACGCCGATTTAAACGTGGTTGCGACGATTGTGCCCAGGCCGTTAGGTAGTCATCGTACTCATGTGGGGGGTATTCT
>Ga0209536_100004873_pt1 | contig 21100 bp, 16 predicted proteins | sample DeeMarSeWOR28_12_FD_187461 | JGI IMG/M metagenome (GOLD analysis project Ga0209536, IMG submission 187461) | Marine sediment microbial communities from White Oak River estuary, North Carolina - WOR-2-8_12 (SPAdes) (version 2) | ecosystem: Environmental > Aquatic > Marine > Intertidal zone >... | reverse complement strand
CAAGACCTTTTGCCATTTCCACATCACCCTCCTTTTTATTTTTGTAATACCATGAGCGTTATTTGCTTTAAAAAGATTTCGGGACTTTTCAATTATTTTGAGTGCTTTTTTGTAGTTTTTTTCTCTTTGCTTTTTTCTTTTGTTTCTTTTTTTGGTTTGTTGCTGAAATATTTTTCTTTAATTCTTTGAAAAAATCCTTTCTTTTGTTTTTTCTCTGGCATTAGTGTTTTTGCTAGTGCATCTGAAGCTTTGTCGATTCCAACCGAGCCCCATTTTTCAGTCATCCCTGGGCTTAATGCTTGACCTAAACTTCTAACTTCAGTGATTTTATCCTTTACTCTTGTAATGTTTTTTGGTGTTTCTGAAATATGAACTCCAATTATATCACTCGGTAGTTCTTGTACGTCATTAAATTGTAACTCAGCAACAGCTGCCTCAGCACTTTTTCTTGTTGCCTCTTCAATGTCCCTTTGGATTTCATCATCTGTGTATAAATGAACAGGCGTCTTATCCTCTATTGGACCACTATATACAGGTTTATTGCTTTTTATAATATATAGTATTGAACCAGCAAAGGTATTACCCAAAAGTAACAAAAATCCAGATACATACAATCCAAAGACATAATATGCCTGTGGATAGTACCAATTGTTTTCATAAATTCTGATAAATAAAATCATTGATGCTGCAACAGCAATTATACTTAGAGTAAGTATTGCATAACCCCTTCTTGTCTGTTTCATCATCAAGTTTATACCTAATAATATTAAGATAGTTCCAATTGCAATAGGAATAATTGTCAATAAAATCTCCTGCAATTCAGAAGTATAGCTTAATCTAAAAAACAAAATTAGTGCAGATCCTAAAATTATGAGGGCAATTCCTACAATAAATACCATTGATCCAAGATAATAAATAGAAGCCCCTCGACTAAAAAGTTTTTTTTCACTACTTTCCTCATCTACAAAATCATCGTCGTGCATTCCACCATCCATCCGAAATAGGTATACTTTTTTTAATATAAAAGCATTTGTAGAAATTGAGCTATCCCATTACATCCCATATTGCATTTTTCCAGAGGTTTCTTAAAATAGATATATCAATATTAATTACTTCTTTATTTTTATCTTTTATAATAAGTTTTTTTCCTTTTGTTACACCAATCTTAATAAAAGGTGTGTTTTGTTTTTTCAGTTCTCTTTCAAAATCATTTTCACATTTTTTCTTAATTTCCATAATCCATCTAGTATTTGATTCAGAAAAAAGCTTGAAGTCCGTTCGTAATTTCTTATTGATATTTGAAACATCTATTTCGACACCTATGTCTCCTCCGATTGTCATCTCAGATATACATACTCCGATACCACCCTCACTCACATCATGACAGGATGAAACATATTCTTTTTCAATAGATGTAATAATGCTATTCATGCATTTTTTTAAAATTGTTAAATCTGTTTTTGGAACAGTTCCCATTTCAAATCCCATTAGATTATAATATTCAGATCCGCCCATTTCTTTTTCGGTTTCCTTACCAACAAGATAAATTGGATTTTTCTCTTGTTTAAAATCAGATGTAACACATTTTCTAATATCAGTAACAATTCCTACACCAACAATTTCAGGTGTGGGTGGAACAGCAGTTTTTACAGATTCATTATAAAAACTAACGTTACCAGATACAAAAGGAAGTTTCAATTCTCTTGCGCTATCTCCAAGACCTCTGCAGGCTTCATAGAACTCTCCCATCTTTTCAGGTTTTTCTGGATTTCCAAAGTTCAAGCAATCTAAAAGAGAATCGGGTATTGCACCGATTGAAACCAAATTTCTACATGTCTCATCAATTGCAGAACATGCACCCCAATATGGATTTCTTTCCATAAACCTAGGATTTATATTTGCTGTTACTGCAAGACCTCTAAATGAATTTTCAAGAGGTTTTAGAACCGTTGAATCACCGTGTGTCTGAATACCAATTTTACCCTGAAGAGGTTTAATCACTGTATTTCCTCTAACCTCATGATCGTATTGTCGAATTACCCATTCTTTTGATGCAATATTTGAACAAGTAAGTAGCTTTTTTAAAATGTTATTTAAACCAGGGATTTTAAAATCTTTTTCTTTTTCTTTATTAATTTTTTGAATAACAAATGGTCTGTCACAACTATCATAAACTGGTCCACCTGTATAAAAGTCCATATCCATCTCAAGGATTTTTTTCCCTTTGAAAAAAACACGTGTAATCTTTTCATCAATAACTTTACCTACAACAACAGCTGTTACATCCCATTGTTTACACATATGTAGAACCTCATCAACATTTTTAGAATCGACAAGAAACATCATTCGTTCTTGACTTTCGGATACCCAAATCTCCCATGGTAAAAGTCCTTCTTCTTTTAATGGAATATTATCAAGATGAATTTCTGCACCAAATCCTGCTGCATAGGCAAGTTCTCCACTCACACAAGAAAGACCCCCTCCTCCAAAGTCTTTTAGACCCTCGAGAAGTCCTTTTCTATTGCATTCAAGAGTAACATGAATAAGAGGCTCCTTTGTAATCGGGTCACCTACTTGAACTGCAGACCTGCTGCTTTCCTCGCTTTTATCAGTTAGTTCAGCTGATGCAAAAGTCACACCATGAATTCCATCGCGACCGGTTTTTCCTCCTACATATATGTAAATATTTCCAGGAGCTTTTGCTCTACTATGAATAAACTCCTCTTTTTTCATAACACCAATGCATCCAACATTAACAAGGCAATTTCCAGTGTATCCTCTATGGAAATAAACCTGTCCGGACAACGTTGGAATACCAATCCTATTTCCATAATCTCTTATTCCATCAACAACTCCCTTAAACAAATATCTCGGATGTTTGGTACCTCTTGGAACTTCCTTAAGTGGCAAATCAAGTGGCCCAAAAAATAATGGATCAATATATGCTATAGGTTGTGCTCCCATACATACAACGTCTCTCACTATTCCACCAACACCAGTTGCAGCACCACCATATGGTTCTACTGCAGAAGGATGGTTATGAGATTCAAGTGCAGCACAATAATAATGGTCTTTATCAAACTCAATTACACCTGCATCTTCACGAGCGATAATTTTATCTTCTTCAATTCCAAAAACATGCATTTTCAAAGGTACCTTTGAAGATTTATAGCAGCAATGTTCTGACCAGGCTTGACCAAGAGCTTCAAGTTCAACATCGGTAGGATTTCTTTTTTTATCCTTAAAATATTCCTTAATGCGCTTCATCTCAGGTAATGCAAGTGCAATTCCCATTCTGTCACTGATACCTTGTAATTCTTTATCTGACGCAGAAAAAACATCGATTTCGTAAAGATCAAATGGGTAATTTTTTTTCTTAAATAATCTATCTAAATCCAATAGCACTCCCCGAAATTTTTTTATTTTTCAATAATTTCAATCTCATATGTATGAATTACTGGATTTGTTAGAAGTCGCTGACACATTTCTTCTACTTTCTTTTTTACTTCTTCTTTGTTTTTTCCATCGATTAATAAATCAACAGTTCTATTGGTTCTTGCTTCTTTTACCTTATCAAAACCAAGGAGATGTAATGCCTTCAAGGTGTTAGCTCCTTCAGGGTCTGAAACACCTTTTTTCAGGCCGATTTTTACTTTAGCTTCATACATTAATATCTGAGCGGAAAATAAGAAATTGCATTGATTAAGTTATCGTTTTTGATAGATTAATTTATATATTCTAAAAAAGCATAAGTTATATATATTTTGGTATATATACCAAAAGAGCTAGAGAGTGTGGATGGGGATTCCTCGTTTGTTTTCAATAATCCAAAGAGAAACTAAAAGTGAATGCAAAAACAATTCCACAATTTCAAATATTGATAAACTTGTAGATTCTTTATTAGATAATTTAGAAATAAAATCAAAAAAAAGTATCAATTTTTATAATATCAAAAGATTGTCTTTCAAAAAATCAATATCAATTATAATATCCTTTATTCTTCTTTTTGCTGTCATTGCCTCTGCAAGTTCTTTAATTGATAATGATGTAAATAGCTTTACAACAGATGGCGGAAATTTAGATAATGAAAATCTTCTTTTTTCAAATACAACAATTCCTGGAACAAATAGTACTGAAATTTCAGATAATAACAATACAAGTTCTATAAATCAAAATAATTCTATAATAATATCAAATGAGTCAGTTAACCAACAAAATTCATCTATTATTCAAAATGATTTTAATGAAACAAATAATAAATCTAATCCTATACAAGATCAAGGATTTATTACAGAAGGAAATGATACAATAATTCCAATCGAAAAATCAGATTTTGGTATTGCTGAAAAAACAATCTATAATAATGAAAATCCAAATTCTGAATTGACAAATAGAAGAACTTTATATTCAAAAACCTATCAGAATAACGATGGTTCTTATCAAAAAAGAATTGGAGTTGGACCTATTCATTATTTTGACGAAAATGGTAATCTTGATGACATCAATACTAATTTTGTAATATCAAATGATTTGAATTTTGATTATGAAGTAAATAGAGGTTTTTATAAAGTAAAATTGAATGCATTTTCAGATTCACCTAATTTGGTTGAATATAATATTGGTGATTCTTTTTTCATAATTGAACTTCAGGACTTATATTGGGGACAGGATAATGGGGATAAGGAATTAATCTCCATACCACTACATTCTGAAGGAATTATCCAAGGAAATAAAATATTATATTCAAATGCATATGGTGAAGGAAATGATGTTGAGTTTATCTATCATCCACAATATTTTGGGAAAAATTTAATTCTTAATAGTATACCTTCTCAAATCTCTGGTAATGATTTTTCCTATTTACAATTTAATTTTAAAATGACTCTTTCTGATAATATAGTAGTATATATTGATGGAAAAGAACTAGGAAATAATGAAATTATTACCCAAGGTCAAATAGAATTTAGGGAAAAAAATACAAACGAAGTTCAATTTTTCTTTAATGAACCATACTCCAAAGACAGCCAAGATAATAAATTTCCAATTAGTCTTTCTTTGATAAGAAATGGTTCTGAAATTTTAATATCTAAACTAATCAGTAAGGATTGGTTAAATCAGGCTGTTTATCCAATAAATGCAGATGCAGATACAATTTATTTGGAGGCTGATATTTATGATATGTATGATAATGGTGGTAATCATGATGATGATGATATCGTTCAAATAGGAAGATCAGGCGGTCAGCGTTGGGATGGATATTGGGCTTTTCCGATAACAGGTGATATTATTAATGGTTCTATTAACTATGTAACCTTTACAGGATATGTAACTCAAAATGACATGGGCACCGCACCTGTAATGTATGGGCTTCAACAAGAGAATTGTCCCGCTCTTGAAGGTACTGAAGATCCTAGTACTTATTCAAGAACTACAAACTCTTATACTTGGAATGAAATTAATGGGGGTGGAAGTGGGAGTAGTTTTACAACTGGTGATATTAAAAATATATTTAATGAGTGGATAGATGATTATACTCACAATAATAATACAGATAGATTTGGTATTGTATTAGATGATGCAGGTGCTTGGAACAATAGAGAGGTTTTCTTTTATGATTACAGTCATAGCTCTTATAGTGATCATACATATTTGACTATTGATTATTTAGCTGCTCCAGATAATGATCCTCCAACTCCTAATCCTTTAACTTGGTCAACTGAACCCTATGAAACAAGCTCATCAAGTATAACAATGGTCGCAACAATAGCTAGTGATGAAACCCCCCCAATTTCATATTTTTTTAATGAAACAACTGGAAATTCTGGTGGAACTGATAGTAGCTGGCAATCAGGTGATTATAACTATACTGATAATGGGCTTTCTGAAAATACTCAATATGGTTATGAGGTAAAATCAAGAGATAGTAATACAACACCAAATGAAGGTAGCTATAGTACTCCCATTTCATATGAATATACAGATGTTGACCCGCCAACTAATGAAGAAATATCTTTCTCAGGTAATGTTACTTGGATTAATGCAACAGTTGCACAACCCCCAAATCCAACTAGCGATTCAACGGGCAGTTATTTCAACTGGATAACTGGTGGAGCAGATAATAGTGGCTGGCAAAATGGGATTTATTATCATAATAGAACAGGTCTTTCAGAAAATACAGAATATGGATGTCAGGTGCGTTACAGAAATGGCGATGCAGACGCAAGTAACTATAATCCAGCTGAACAAACAGTATATACGTATTGTAATCCACCAACAGATGGTGAATTTTCAATAGATTCACATGGTATAAACTGGATGAATATGAGTGTTGCTAATCCACCGAATCCAACATCAGGTTCTACTGCTGCTTATTTTGAGTGTATTACTGGTGGTGCACTTGATAGCGGTTGGATTACTGACTCGTCTTCTGGTAGATACTACTACAATGCTAGTGGTCTTAGTGGTGGAACTACCTATGGATTTAGAGTTAAATATAGAAATGGAGATGGTGTAGATACCAGCTATACAAGTGAAAAACAAGATACAACAGATGTTGGATCAGTTGCTCCAACAGTTGTGACAAATGCTTCAAAAGGTATTGAAGAAACAAATGCAACTCTTGTTGGTTGGCTTCAAAATAATGGTACTGCTGATACCACGTGTTATATACTTTGGGGAGTGCAGAATCCTCCAACTGATAATAACATATCAAAAGGGATAATTGCTAATGGTGCAGAATTTGTTCATGATACAAGTATTACCGGAGCACTTACCAAGGGAATGCTTTATTATGTTGATACGAAAGCAGTTAACAACCAAGGATGGGACGAGTCAGGGGGTGTAAAAGCATTTCTTACGAAACCTGATCCTCCAAATAGTCTAACAGCTCAAGCAAATACATCAACAATGATCTATCTTTCATGGTTAAATGACGACGCAGCTAATACCACATATATTGAAAGAAACACAGTATCAAGCTGGGCTCGAGGAAATGGTATTGAGGTATACAACGGATCATCAACAAAATACGAGGATAACGGTGTTTCAGATGGAATTACGTATTATTATCAAGCATGGAGTTATGCAAACTGGACGTATAATCCAACTTTGCATCAATGGTCAGATTCATATGAAAGCGTAAATGTAAAAACAAATACTCTCCCAATAATAACTGATGAAGTTCCTGCTAACGAAAGTACTGGTGTAAGTATCACACCCCAGATGAGTATAACTGTTAATGATCTCGAGGGAGATTTAATGAATATTAACTGGTATAGTAATAGTGAAGGCTCTTGGCAGATATTTGCAAGAGATAAATCTGTTAGTAATGGAACTTATTACCAAATAAACAGTAATTTCAGTGCTTTTTCAACAATTTACTACTGGTATATTAGTGTTAGTTCTAGTACAGGAACAAATGATTCAGATATTTATTACTTTACAACTGAAACTTTAGTGTCATCGGTTGATAAAATCTCCCCATATAGTTATGGGGTTGCACAATCTCCATTAAACATCACAGCTACTGGAAGTTCTGGTTTAGACCAAGTTACACTTTATTATCGTTGGAGTGATGATAACCAGAGTTGGGATTCCTGGGAACTACTTAGTTTTGATAGTTTTGAAGGTGTTACATTTGATTGGGGTAATTATACAGATGGTGGTTATGATTGTTTTGAATATACTGGTGGAACATATGCTCATGATGGTAGTAATGCTGTGGAAATATCTGATAACAGTGGCGATTCTTCTTCATTTTATTATACCCATTCAATAGATGTTCATAATCCTGATCATAAATGTATAAAAATTGATTTTTGGTTTTATGCTGTTGGTATGGGCACCGATCATGATTTCTTTGTTGAATATTATGACGGAAATACTTGGCAACAGGTAGCAACATACGTCCAAGGAATTGATTTTGTAAATGGTCAATTTTATAATAAGATTGTCTGGATTAATGAAACAGACTATACCTTCCCAATAGATATGAAAATTAAATTTCGTTGTGATGCTGCAACAAACAATGAACATGTTTACATAGATGAGATTTATGTTAGTGCAACAACTCAGTCAGCTGGTGGAGATGGAATAGACTGGACCTTTTGGAGTGATAGTTATAATCCTGATGAAAATAGCCCTTGGAGCTGGGATTTCGACTTTCCAAAAGGCACTGGTTACTATGAATTTTACAGTATTGGAAATAAATCAGGTTCTCCAGATGAATCAGCTCCTGGAAGTGCTGATGCAATGTGTTATTACAATGCAACTCTCGATGAAACAATAGTCATTACACCTGGTTATTGGAATCAAGGTACATTATCAATTGGAGCATCAAACGAGACAACAGGATTTTATTTTAACCTTACAAATCAAGGAAATGTTTTACTAAATATTCAAATTAAAGCAACTAATGCAACAAACTCCACAACTGGTGCAAAATGGGTTCTTAACACAACACAAGATTTTGATAATTATACACTTGAATATAATCGAAGTGATACAGGTACTTGGACAAATATTGCTCTTGATTATAATACATTTATAACAAATCTAGCAGTTGGTTCTTGGCAAACATTTGATATAAAATTAACTACCGCAAGTACCTCAACAAAAGGCGATCCATTATCAATTACAGTTACATTTAGGTCTGTTGCAGTATAAAAATTAAATCGAGATTTTTGTCATTAAAAATTTTCTTTCAATTAATTTTTTAAATATTTTTGATACAATTACAACAGTAAGAATAATTTGTAGCAATATACAAACAAATTCTTGTAATAAATCCATCCAAAAAGGTCTTTCATCAAATGCACCTGGATAACTTTCTTTAACAACAACATACCCTAAAACTGAAGATAAAATATTATCATTATTTTTGGATTCAAAATCAAATAGATGAATATCAATTGGATCTATATATGGATCGATATCTGACATCACCCAATGAGCTGCTTCATGAATTGGTGTTGTAATTATCATTAAAATACCTGATAATAAAAAAGCAATAAGTATCATTTTTAAACCGATTTTTTGTTTTTGACCTTCCCCCATAGGTGTAATATTAATATATAGATTTAAATATTTTTTTGTTTGTATTTTATAATACAATTCTCAGAATTTATTGTAATTTAGTCAAATTGTGATTTTTCCTACCTGAAATTCTGACAGGATTCTTTTATATATAATCAGTGACACAAAATATCGTGCTAATATATAACAATATTTAAAAGGAATCGGAAGGAAACGAGATGAAAGAAAAGAAGGTATTACAAATATTTTTACTGACATTTGTAATTTGCATCCTTCTGAATTCTATGTATATACCAATAATTACAGCTGATGAGAAAATTGGATTATCCTTTAATCCAATTCCAAATCAACCTCCTAGAAAACCTATAAACCCAGATCCTTTCAACGGATCAGTTGATATCCCCTCTCCAATAATATTGAGTGTAGATGTATTTGATGGAACGGGGAATACAGTTGATGTATACTTCTACAATGCAACAAATGATGCGTTGATAGGAGTTGATCAAGATGTTCCTTGCGATTGGTCAACTGCCTCTGTTGTATGGAATGAAAAATTGAAAGGGAGGATTTGCTATTGGTATGCAATAGTGAGGGACCATGAATATACAAACAGATCTGAAACTTGGATATTTGCTACAAGACCAAATCAACCCTCAGTTATACAAAATAATGAATATCCAGCGAATAACTCTAAAAATGTTGAATTAAATGTCACCTGCCATATCGATGTAAATGATATTGATGGAGACACACTTACAATATATTGGTATGAAAACTCAACTGGTAGTTGGATTTTAAGACAAACCAATACTTCGGTTCCAAATCTTACATACTATTGGAAATTTGAACAAGCAATTGACTATTCTACAAAATACTATTGGAAAGTTGCAATAAATGACTCTAAAAATAATATTTCAGAAACATTTCATTTCACAACACTTGACAACCAACCACTAACAATAAATAATCCAATCCCAGCAAATCAAACAATAAATGTATCAAAAAATACTGCTTATTTCTACATAACAATTGATGATCCCGAAGATGATTTAATAAATTGGACAATAGAAACTGTACCATACATTGGAAATTCTTCTAATATAAATGATACAGATGGACAAAAAAATTGTCCATTAGTAGGACTTAACTATATTACAAACTATACAGTATATGTTAATGCAACTGATTCAATAAATGGAACCTTTGTAAATGAAACATTTTGGTTTGTAACTGCTGAACAAGGTGCACCAACAATCTCTAATGAATATCCTCCTGATAGAAACACACAAACAGAGTTGCGACCAACTTGTAGTGTCGATGTTTTTGATATAGAAGGTGATAATCTTACAGTTTATTGGTTTGAAAATTCAACAGGACCATGGATTCTAAGACGAAACGAAACTAACGTTACAGCAAATTCAACTGTTTATTGGACCTATTCACAAGCAAGTTCATATGTTACAACATACTACTGGAGAGTTATTGTAAATGATAGTACCGTAAACACATCTGCCACATACTACTTTACAACCAAACCAAAACCCTCAATACCACCTCCACCACCTCCACCACCAGGCGGAGGAGGAGGATTTATTCCATTACCAAATCAACATCCTATTGCAAAAATAACTGGTCCAAAAACTGCATATGTCAACGAAACAGTGATATTTTACTCATATTATAGTTATGATGCTGATGGATATATTGTAGGATATTCATGGGATTTTGATAATGATGGTGAGTTTGATACAGAGTGGCTTTCAGACATAAAAACCACACATAATTATTCAAAAATTGGTAACTATACTGTCAGACTTAAGGTAATAGATAATATTGGCGCTGAAACAATTGCTTCACATAAGATAAAAATTATTGAACTAGAACCTCCAAAACAGCTTCCAATTCCTGTAATTGAAGTTGATGAAATTATATACTCAAATGAAGCTATTTATTTTAATAGTAATGATAGTTATGATCCAGATGGCGTAATTTTAAATTATACCTGGGACTTTGGTGATGGTAATATATCTTATTTAAAAAATCCATTCCATACCTATTCAAAACCAGGTAACTATACAGTATCACTAGTTGTTCGAGATAATGATAATCTAAGTAATGCAATTATTAAAAAGATAGTAATATTAGATATTAAAGAGCGCGACAGGCTTAAAGAAAAAGATCAACCTCTTTTAGTTTTATTATGGATAATTCTAGTAATAATTGCAACTGTTATAGCACTATATATAATGCAAAGAGAATTCCAATTCACAGTTATTATTGAAAGGGCAAATGAATCAGGTAAAAACAAGTATACGAATAAATTTGCAAGTATAATCTCAAAATTTTTCAATATAATTAATAGAAAGTAACTTTTCCTAATTATTTACATCAATTTTTTTTATTATTTTATGATTATCATACTTGTATCTATAATTTAATTTATGTTAATTTGATTAACAAACATAACGAAAATTATAAAAGCTTCAATTTTATAACAAAGCCTGCACTTTAACACAATTTGAGGGTGTATTGAGGATGGGATGCAAAATGGAAATTAAAAAAGTTAATGTACTATTAGTGACAACTATGATTCTTGCAGCTTTTACTCCCTTGGTAATGGCTGCTACAGAAGATGATCTGATAATTACTTTTGATCCAGATGGAGACATTGATATCGATGTAAATATATCACAATATGATTTTGGAAGTGTACAGGCAAATACATGGACAAATACAACAGGTGGAACTTTTACGCTTTATAACAATGGAACTGTTGCAATGGATACTAGAGTTAAAAGTAATGCAACAACAGACGAAGGTGATATGAGTCTTAACGCAACTGGTGTAGCACCTGTTCAAGACGAATATGCAATAAAAATTACAGGACTTGACTTTGAAAGATTTGCAGAAACTGCTTATAATCTAGACTTTGACCAACAACTACTACCTCAAGACTCGAAAACATTTGATGTTTGTTTGCGAATTGGAGTAAATCTATCTGCTAATCATACTACACAGACTACAACCATATCATTTGAAGGTTCACAAACCTAAATATTGTACATTAAAAAATTCAATACTATTCTTTTTTTTACTTAGTATTTAGAAAAGTCCTATCTCACTTCTTTTTAACGTGTAAATTATTAGATAGAGACCCTTATGCATATGTCTCTGCATAACTATCTACAAAAAAGACATTTAAACCGCTCCATACATCAACATTAACACAAAACCAACAGGTTAGGAGTGTATGGAGAGGGGATGCATGAGAGAGAACACAGGAGAAAAAGCAAATAAGGTATTATTTAAGATTGGAAAGGATAAGAAAATCGGTTTTTCTATACTTGTTTCTTTTATAATGCTTGCAGCAACTACACCAATGGTTTTTGCTGCAACAGTTGATACAGTAATTATTACATTTGACCCAGAGGGAGATATAGATATAGATGTTAATCTTTCAGAGTATAATTTTACTAGCGTAGTTGCAGGTATTTGGTCTAATACTACAGGTGGAACTTTTACTCTTTATAATAATGGAACAATTCCAATGGATACTGAAATAAGAACTAATGCATCTACAGATGAAGGTGATATGAATTTAAATGAATCAGACATACCACCTCAAATGGATGAATATGCCATTTATATAGAAGGGCTAGATTTTCAAAATTACCTTAATAGTTCTTATACTATAGATTTTGATCAAGGTCTAAATCCAAGTGAATCAAAAACCTTTGATATTTGCCTTCTTTTAGGCAATATTTCTACAAATCATAGTTGGCAAACAACCACAGTTTATTTCAGGGGATCTATAAGCTAATAAAAAAAATTTAATCCATATTTTCAAATAAACTGTAGAGAAAAAATTAATTATACCTACATTTATATCAATTTGGAGAGATGGGTGAAGAAAACTATTGTTTTACTTCTAATAATTTTGGTACTATTTATTTTCTTTTCATTAACAGCACAGGCTGGGTTAAAAATTTGGCCTGGTAAAATTCGTGTTGAAATGAATAAATGGTTTGATGAAGAAAAGATAATAACACAACCAATTCAGATTTCAAATCCATATTCCTATGGTGTAAATGTTTCATCAAGAGTAGAAAATCCTAATATTAAATCGATAACTGATAGTTTTTCACCTATCCCAGATACATTTTTCATAAGAACATCTCCTGAAGAGCTCTATATACCTCCTAAATCATCTGAAAATATTGAAATCATCATTAATATTCCTGAAAATCAGCATGAATTTTATTATGGTGAAAAATGGGAAACTGGTATTGTAATTTCTTCAGATATCCCACTTGGACCTAATGGGGGTAGTATGAACTTTGAACTTGAGATTGCTGTAAAACTTTTTATTATTACACCAAAAAGTGAAACAGAAGGATTCCAATATTACTATATCTTTATTTTCATTTTTCTAATTATTTTAGTTATAACAATATCATCTTATATAAGAAAAAAGAAAGAGAATCTTAAGTCCGTTTACTATTTTAAAAATAAAAAATAAACCTAACAATTGAGAGAATAGAATTTTTTTTGCTTTTTAATTGCAATATATAGATTTTTGTTCAGACATTTGTTTTTAATTTTAAAAAAAAATTTTCTCCTTGGGTGAATCACATATGATTCACTTTTGAATCATAATATTTATAAATAAATGAGTCATATATGATTCATAGACGGGATAAAAAGGATGGGTAAAAGTCAGAGATTTCCAGTCGGTTTTCCGCCCGCCATCAGGGAGATAATAAAAGAACAAGTTGGAATTTTAGGAAACTCTGAAGCTGAAGTTGTAAAAAATATTGTTTTAATTTATCTAACTGAGAAAGGACTCCTTAAAAAGTTCGAAAAAAAGAAAGAGGAGGAAAAGAAGAAATGAATAGGAAAATAGGAGTCCAACTAATTCTATTCATTTCAATATTCCTGTTCATTTCCTCAACTCTTTCACAAACAGTCTATTCTATTCCGCCTGTCACTCAAGATACAATAATTGTAGATATTACTGGAAATGGAGACTACACAAGTATAAAAGAAGCAATTGATAATTCTGATATAACAGATATAATTCTTATTAAAAAGGGAACATATAATGAACATAGTATAAATGTTAAAAATAAGATTGAGATAATTGGAGAAGATCCAAGTATTACCATTATTAATTGTTCCGGTAATGTTGCATTTACACTAACAAGTTCATACGTTGATATTAGTAATCTTCAGATAATAAATACCGGAGAATTTGCTATATCAATTCTTCCTGAAAGTATTGGATGCACAATAAAGAACTGTATAATAAATACTCAAAACAATGGAGTGGCAATTAATGTTAGAGCTTCATATACAACAATATCAAATTGTAACCTAATAGGATATGATAACAGTAAACAAGGAGTAAAAATCTCAACTAATTATAATATTGTTGAAAACTGTGACATGCAGGATTTTGCAAATGGAGTTCTATTAATTACTGTTGCAAATGAAAATGAAATACGAAATTGTAATATTTTCAATTGTGAAAATGCAATAGATATAAGACTTGATTCAAGAAGAAATCTTGTAACAAGATGTAATATTTATTCAAATCTTCAGACGGTAAAGATATGGCTTAATTCAAATAATAATTCAGTTTACCTTAATAATTTCTGGAAGAATGACAATGATGCAATCGATGAGAACAAAAATTCATGGGATAACGGAGAACACGGTAATTATTGGGATAAGTATAGAGGAGTTGATAATAATGGTGATGGAATAGGAGATACTCCTTACACAATTTCCGAAGGAAACATTGACAGATACCCGCTGATGTCAATGGTTTTACCAGATTTAGTAACTCCACCTAACAATTTAATAATCGGAACTTCAAAATCAGACAATACACCAACGTTTTCATGGAGCGAGTCTGTTTATAGTACAGGTATTAAAGGGTATTATGTAAAGATTGATAACAATCCCGAGACTTTTATTGGAGCTATATTAAGCTGGACTACAACAAGTTTGTTATCAGATGGAGTTCATACATTCTATGTTAGAGCAATAAGTATTGACAATAAAACAAGTAATTACTCAAGTCTAACATTTACAATTGACACATCAATTATCGATACAGATGGAGATGGTTGGTCAGATTCTGAAGAAGAGTTATATGGTAGTGACCCAGAAAATCCTGGTAATTATCCAGAAGATACTGATAATGACCATATTCCAAATTCTGTTGATACTGATGACGACAATGATGGTTACAGCGATGATATGGAAAGTTCATATGGAACCAGTTCTGTTGATATAACCAAATACCCAACTGATACAGATTTTGATGGAATTCCAAATGAAGATTCATATGATGGAAAATATGCTGGAGATACTGATGATGACAACGATGGTCTTACTGACTCAGATGAAGTAAATCTTGGTTCGAGTCCAATAGACAAATCGGATGCAAAAAGAATATTTATCAATGGAAAACAATACTATCTTGTTGATGCATCACAGAATGATATTTTTGATATTTTATTCAATCCAACAAGCAAATCAACAACAGGAGTTGAAAAACAAGATGATTCCTATTTAATTGATGAAAACGGAGATGGTACTTGGGACTATGTTTACAATACTATTGACGAATCAATTCTAACATATGGTGAAGAACTAATATTGCCAACATACAATTTGATTCTCATAATTTTACTTATAACAATTATAGTTTCAATAATTGTATTTTCATATTTAAGAAATAGAAAAATTGGATTTGAAATTCCAATAAGACCTAAAAAATTACCCAAACAACCTCAATTGAAAAAATCCTTAGACGTTCCAGTATCTGAGAAAAAGGAAACAGTAGAAATGATTACTCAAACAAAGTCATTGCTCCAACATATTCAGCAAGATGTCGAGGTTTACATGGAAAAACTCAAGCAACTAGAAGATCAATTTGCAGAGCCTTTGGTAAAACAAAAGAGAAAAACAGAAATCCAAAAAGTAAAAGATACTGGAAAAAAAGATATACATGAAATAGAAGAAAGAATAGACAAGATATTATCAGAATCTGATAACAAAGAAAATACCTAAGGTGAGCTCATATGAAAAAATCATATGTGATATTTTTACTCTTTTCAATTCTATTAATCTGCTCATCAAATTGTAAAGGAAATTTCAGTGTAACACCAAGAGAACTTTCAATTAAAATGGAAGATTATTTTATTTCAGGAAACTCATCAAAAAAGATTATTGTTACAAATCAAATTGAAGAAAGCATAAACATCTCATGGTATCTAGATAATCCATCACAGGACTTAATTCGGGAAAACAAAACCCTTATTCCAAGTTTAACGTGGATAAGTATTGAGCCTGAATGGAAAACTATTCCCCCAAATGGTAGTACATTTTTTTATATTTATATAGATATTCCAGAAGATAAAGATAATTATAATCAACACTGGGAGTTATGGCCTGTCTTTAAACAAGAGGAAACAGAATTTTTCAATTGGGAACATGCAGTAAGACTTTACATAGATACTCCTGAAATAGTTCCAGATGATGAAAAGAAAGAACAAAATTTATTTTCCATTTTTTCTGAAAACATTTTGATAATTTTCTTTTTTGTAATTATTTTTACAGCAGCGATAGTATCACTTTTTTTCTTAAAAATTAAAAAAAGAAAGTCTTAGATTAAAGCCTTTTACATTTTCTTTAAAATGTTTTTAATTTCCTTTTTAAATTCTTCCATACCATCTTCGTTTGGAACAATTATATCTGCTGACGCAATTACGGTTCCTATACCCCATTTAAGTTCTCTTTTATCTCTGTCTTTTATATCTTGAACATTAAGACTGTCGTCTTCCCTACCACGCTTTAAAAATCTTTTTTGTCTTGTTTTATCAGAGGCAGTTACAGCAATAATTATAAAATCTTTACCTAACTCTTTTTTAAATGTATCAATTTCTTCAATATTACGGATACCATCTATAATTATGCTTTTTGCTTTTTCGATTCTTGATATTTTATCAATCGTTCTTTTTGCCCAAACGTCCATCCCAAGGTCTCTTCGCATCTGATCAGCAATTGCTCCTACATTTTTTTCATCCAAAGTAAGACCTCTATTCCTTACTTCCTCCCAGACCATATCACCCATTCTTATTACTGGCAATTTCATCTCATCAGCAATTTGAACTGCTTCACTTTTACCTGAACAGGGCATACCGGCAAACGCAATAATTTTCATCTTTATTCCTTTGTTTTATAATTAGTGCAGGGGAAGGGATTCGAACCCTCGAAGACCTACGTCACAGGGTCTCTTAGTGTTAAAAATGTGAACTATACAAATATTTAACACACCTAAGCCCTGCCCCTTTGACCACTCGGGTACCCCTGCAGCTTAAGGGGAAAGGATGAATGTCTATATTAAAGAAAAATCTTTCCTAAAAAACCAATGCTTTGAAGGTTTTTAATTTTTTATATTTCTACCTGTCAAATGTTAGTAGTTTTTTCTCTCCATATTTTGCATAACAGTCAGAACAAAACTGACGTGCGATTAAAGAGTGGAGGTGCTCTTCAATCCCCTCTTCTTGATGATATAATGCATCAATTGTGATTTCATGGTTACAATTTGTACAAATCCTAGGAAATTTTGCTACTTTTTTTATAAGCTTAGTTTCAATTTCCATTTTTCTCCTAACCTCTCAATTCTTAATTTAATAGGTCATTTATATTTTTTTCTTAGCGATTTTGATTATAAAAATCAAGTACTAACTTTAAGTAGGAGAAACATGATTCACAAAAAATATTCATACCATATAGCGGGGAATAATTCACTACCCATCATAGCGAGTGGAAATCTATATCGGATTACACCTATAAGGGTGGGGTAGCCAGGAAATCCCGACGGGCCCATAACCCGTAGATCAGTGGTTCAAATCCACTCCCCGCTACTATTTATTACATTTACTTTTTTGTTTGGAAAAATATAAAACCTAATAATTAATGTATATATTTGGAGATTAGGATGGGATCAGAAGATTACGATACATTTACAGAGTCAGGTTTAAAATATTCTTATAGATTTTTCTTGCTAGGATTTAGTATTACATTATCCATGCTTATTGTTTCTCTGATGCTTTATCTAAATCAAGAAAAGATCTGGGAGGTTTCGTCTTCAAAAATATTTTTTGTTTTAACAATCTTCTTTTTGTTTCTTATTGTTTTTATGTATTTTATCAGAGGGATTTCAATTATTTTCAATGCAAGAAAAGAATTTGAATCAGATCATGAACTAAATGTAATACTTGCAATTCTAATTTTTATTGCATTTTTCATTGTATTTTTTATAAATTTATCACTTTCATGGGGTTTTACTGGAGGTGCATCTATTATTGCTTTTGCATCAATGGGATTTGATTCATCCCTAATGATAGTTTTTATTGTAATTGTTATATTTTCAACACTCGTATATATTCTTCTTGGTCTTGCTTCAACATATTTGGTCCAAGGCATAATAACAGAAAAACAAATGAAGACTTTAAAAAAGGGATTTGTCCTTTTTGCACTAAGTACCTTTACACTTAATGTGACTGGTTTATTTGCTTATGTATTGTTTTATTCTGTATATAGGGACACATATGTTTCTTTAACTCAAGGAAATCTAAAAGCATCAATAACAGCTCCATGTCCAGGTTGTAACCGTGAAATTCCAATAGAGTCTCAAGTATGCCCACATTGTGCAACTCCACTTATTCTTATAGATGAAAATGAAGAAACTCCTAAAGAAAGTCAGCCAGAAGAGGATTTCAATCAACCTTATAATAACAGAATACCTTAGTTTTTAAAAATCTAAATTTAAATTTTCAAGTTTAACTCCTTTACCTTTGATTATCTTACCAACAATTTTAACATCAGATTTTGAAATTGTTTTTAATATCTTAATTGATTCTTCAGCATCTTCCTTAGCAACTACTATTATTAGTCCCATTCCCATGTTAAATGTCTGATACATCTCTTTATCATCAATATTACCATATTTTTGTAGGAATTTAAAAATCTCTTGAGGTTTGAATGGATCATTTATCAAAAATCTTACATTCTTATTTATTCTTGGTAAATTTCTAAGTCCTCCACCTGTGATATGAGCAAGTCCATGTATTTTTACCTTTTTTAAAAGAGCAATTGTTTCCTTTACATAAATCTGAGTGGGAGTAAGTAGAAACTCACCAATTGTTTTCCCAGGGTAAAACTTATCTGGAAATTTATTTTTATAAGACAAATTATTCTCAGAAATTATCTTTCTTGCAAGAGTATATCCATTTGAATGAATACCTGTACTTGAAAGTCCAATGATTATATCTCCAGGTACAATTTCATCCCCAGTTATAATTTCATCTTTTTTCACATAAGCAAGACATGTTCCAGCAAGATCAAAACCATTTACAATTTCAGGTAAAGATGCTGTTTCTCCACCAATAATCGAAATGTTTGATAGTTCAGCACCCTTTGCAAGTCCTTTTCCAATTTCTTTTGTTATATTTTCATCTGGTTCATCTATTGCAAGATAATCAACAAATGCGATTGGTTCTGCACCTACACATATTGCATCATTTACATTCATTGCTATGCAGTCAATTCCAACAGTGTCCCATTTACAGATTTCAGATGCAATTTTTACCTTACTTCCAACACCATCAGTACATAAAACAAGTGCATACTCTCCAAACTCTATCATCCCTGCATAATGACCACCAAGAGGTTTTCCAATTCCTTTTCTTTGAAATTTAATATTTGAAAGTATCCCTTTTATCGCTTTTTCTTCCTTAAGAATATCAACTCCACTCTTTGCATAATTAAGTTTTTTCAACAAATCGCCTCACTATCAATTTAGTGAAAACATAAATTCTGTGATAAACTTTTTGAAAACCTTAAGAATTTTTAAAAAATTAGGGAAATATTTGTTAAATAAAGGTTTTAAATAATAAAGTATAAATTATATAGAAGAAATAAGATGAATAAGAAAATAACAATAGCAATACTAATAATTCTTACAGTGATAATTCTAGCAATATTTTTTTATTTTCAAGTAGAACAATCAAATATTAATAAAAAACCCATAGTCGAAATAACCTATCCAAAAGATGGAACAGTTGCATCAAAAATTATTACAATAAGTGGTACTGCAATAGATCCTGATGATAACGATATTATTGAAAGAGTTGAAGTCACAATCGATGATGAATGGGTAATTGCAGATGGAAATAACTTATGGAGCTATGAATGGAAAGTATTTGATATGGAAGATGGTTTTTATAAAGTTAAAGTTCGTTGTTGGGATGGGACTGATTATTCTAAGATAAAAGAGGTAATTATTGAAATTGATAACCCAGAAATTGTTGAAAATGGTGCTAACAAATGGGCAATTTTTATTGCTGCCTCAAATTTTCCAGATGATAACGAAAGTAAACTTGGTAATGGTGCTTTAATTCTTGCAGAACAGATATCTTCATATTTCATTGAAAATCTAGATTACTCTACATCTAAAATAATAATGTTATTTGACGATGGATGGTTCAGAGAAGATAACGGTTATGGAAAACCCGTTCTTACACTTGATCAGCGAAGACATAAGTATGATATAACATACGGAGCTGCTACAAAGGAAACTGTAATTTCAGCAATAAATTATGTTGTTGAGGAATCAAATAAATTTTCAGATAGTGAAATATTTATTTGGATTTCTAGCCATGGTTGTGGTGATAATAACCGACTATTTGGTGGTAGACTTCTAAAGGAAAGTGCTTTTTTCCTATGGGATAACATACTTTCTGATAATGAATTTAGTGGCCTTTTATCTGGTTTAAAATCCAAAAAGACTTGTATAGTAATTGACGCTTGTTACAGCGGAGGATTTGCTGATAAAACAATTCTAAATCTTCCAGAGTTTTTCCCGTTTAGGACCGATCTTTCAAAGTCAGGGAGAGTTGTTATGTCTAGTGCAAGTAAATTTAGAGTTGGATATGCAAGTACAACTGAAGGTCCTTTATTTTCTCAACTCTGGTTTTATGGAATTGTATCT
>Ga0209536_100004872_pt1 | contig 21100 bp, 14 predicted proteins | sample DeeMarSeWOR28_12_FD_187461 | JGI IMG/M metagenome (GOLD analysis project Ga0209536, IMG submission 187461) | Marine sediment microbial communities from White Oak River estuary, North Carolina - WOR-2-8_12 (SPAdes) (version 2) | ecosystem: Environmental > Aquatic > Marine > Intertidal zone >... | reverse complement strand
TACGCGGAGCTATGGATTTCAAACAGGGAGTTCAGAAATGGGCAGCAACCGATAACCTTGTCGATGCCGGAGTCGAAATATATACCGTAAGACCTTCCAGAACAATCGGAACCCTCCATCACAAACTCATGGTTTTGGATGAGCAAGTTATCGTCGCTGGAAGTTTCAATTATACCGGTCCCGCCAACAAATTAAATGATGAGAACATCATAATACTGGGTGACTTAGATTCTGCAGAAAACGATTCGATCGCTCTGCAAAAGGAAATGGCCGGCTACGCCCTTGAAGAAATCAATCGAATTATGGATACCTTTGGGGAAAGACACTCAGCAGACTAATTAAAAAATTTAAACTGGGATCGGATAAAAATAACCAACCTTGTGACTGGTAATGATATCTGAAATTACAGTAATTTGAGGCCAAAAAAGGTGATATAGGGCCAGAAACCACCTATTTCTGGAAGAATTAGCTTGAAAATTTAGAGAAATAGCTTGGCCCGACCCCAATCCACTGAATGCAAGTGGTTAGGCGCTGGACCGAGCTTGGGGAGGTCTTATGGCAAACTACGACTGGCGGGACTTCGAGGATGCCGATTGGCTTCATCGCTTTCCACTGGATCTTGGATTCCTCGGAATCGAGCTATGGCGCGAGCAGCCGCATCCAGAGATGTGGGCCGCCGCGCCATGGTGGATCGAGCGCATCACTGCGCGCCAGGGACGCGTTTCGCTGCCGACGACCCCGAGGCTCTTCATTTCCCACAAGCAATCAGACGAATCCGAGGCGCGAAAAGTAGCTTCGTGGGCTTCGTCGGCGGGCTTCGAGTTTTGGCTGGACGTACTTGATCCAAATCTGGCTGCTCTGGAACGTTTTGCCGGCTACCTCACTCCCGAACTAATCGCAGTGGCAACGGCTGCCATCATCGAGATGGCGTTGCTCAACTCCACCCACGTTCTGGCCGTGCTCTCTCAGGCGACAGCGAAGTCCCGGTGGGTACCCTACGAGTATGGTCGTGCCAAGGATTCGACTGTCGTCTCGCACAGGGCCAGCTCATGGCTCCTGCCCGGTGTATCCAGCTCGGACGTGGCGGAATATGTCCATCTCGGCGAGAAGTTCAGTTATGACTCTCAGGTTCAAGCATGGCTGGCGAGAGAAGCACAGTCCTGGCCTCCATAGAGCAACCTCGGCAATGAGCCCGCTGCCTAACGCCCCTGCACCGCTTCGCGGTCGAAACGTGGTCGGGCAGGTTAAGCAATCAATATTCTGAAGATGGGATTGCACTAATTGCACTAAGATAGATACCTTTTTCTGTGCTCGGTGGTCGGACCAAGTCAATACATTGAAATAACAAAGAAAGAATTCAGTTTTACGGACAAAAATAGGGCTTAGAGACCCAATTTAGATATTAAAAATGTCGTTCTGAGGGATGAGAGGCCCAGGGTGTAAAAGCCATTGTTTCTTAAAGTTTCGATTTTGGGGTCAAAAATGCCGCTCCGAGCCCTAAAATAGACCATTTTTGAATTTTTTAGAATGGCATTGCAACTACCTGGCTTGGTTAGACCCCAAAATCGAACAAAACCAAAATGCGTATTGCGAGTCGGGCCAAGCTAATTCATTGAAATTAAATAAAATATGCTCAAAAAATAGCCCTATTGGGAGACTATATCTCTGTTTTTGGCGGTAGAAAAGCCTTATTCAACTTGGTGAGGGGGGGAGGTGCCTCTTATATAATTCGCATTTTTGGGGCTCAAAGGAGCGATACAGGGCCTGAAAACGTCTATTCCTGGACGGATGATTTTAGGAAATCAACAAGTTGGCGTGGCCCGACCTCACCTAACTTTTTCTGGTTTCCATTCTTGTACGGCTTGCGTCATGGCAAATTCCGGGGGCAGCATACGAAACTATCTCCCAACTTTTGATAGCTAGATATACTGTCCAAGGAATACCGCCAGTTCACCCAAAACAAGGAGAAAGGTCATGACTTTTGTGAGCCTTGAAGATGCCGTTTTCAATAGTGAAAGCCTAGCCGATCCGGTAAAGTATGTTATGCAGGTCGGTAATCCGAATGAACTCTTCAGCGACCGCCATGGTGGGCTGATCGGGCTGCTCCATTACATGGTGATGGTGAAATCGACGGAAGGCGTGTCGCTCATGCTCGACATCGGCGCAGATCCGAACCTCAGGTCGAGTGACGGTTCGACCCCCCTTTGGACGGCCATGATCGTCAAGCATTTTGAAATTATTCAGCTTTTGGTAGAAAGGGGCGCGGATGTCAATGTGCGTGAGCAGAAGCGTGGCGATACGCCTTTGCATGCAGCTTTGGTGGAAGGCCGCAAAGATATTGCCCAATACCTGTTGGACCATGGCGCCGACCCCGATGCGCGCAACAACTTGGGAATCTCTCCTAAACAACTCGACCTTTTCGACAAACTGAAACATACGTCCTCAAGCCCGCCGAATGGTGGGTTAGATCAGTGGCTGGAAGCGCTTGGTGATACGCCCAGCGAAGAGGATTTGATGAATTTTCTGGAATTATGCCAGACACTCCTTCACAACATGGTTCAACAAGGCCGTATGTCCAGAATTAAGGCCCAGACGCTGGAACGTAAAATTGATGAATTCAAAGAAACGGAGAAATGGCCTCAATCGTTCCTGTCAACGCAGGCCATAAAAATCCAACGGATGAGAGAAATCATCGATGAATTGAAGGCAGCGTTCACGGAAGATCTTTCCCGATGACTGACAGGCTCGAATGCATTCAGACCTTGATGCCAGCCGTCCGCACTGTCGTTTTCGACTACCTGAATCAACCGAAGGAAACGCCGGCAGACAGTGAAGAAGCGCGTGATCTGGCCAAGGCCCTTGGCTACATCGAGACCGACATCGCCACGCTTGAAAGTGATGCCGACGCCTTGGAGTTCGAGCGCTTCCGCCTTCGGCCCCTCTTGCACCAAATCCAAACCATCCTGCAAAGGGAACATGCGACCCTTGCAAAACCGTTTTTGGGCTGGTCCAAAATTGTCCCCGATGCCAATGCCGTTTTCTTCTGTGGCGCCGTTGGCACACGCGACTTGCTCCTGCAAGTCTGCTCGGAACGAAAACTACGCCTCATCGATGTGGCCGCAAATCGAGCGACGGCGGTTGATCGTTGGAACAGCTTGCGTTCGGCTCGCATTGCTGTGTTTGACTTGTCGTGCCGCGACAAAGCGCTGCGTGCGTCGGTATTCCATGAACTAGGCCAATCGATGGCGCTTGGACAACACGCGGTGGTACTCGCCTCCCTAGGAGACCCAATCCCTTTTAATGTTGACATCCAGCCTGTAAGATTATCTTCAACGTCAGCAGATCTCGCAAGTTTGGGAACCGCCATTGATCGGGCATTATTCAGCCTTATGCGGCCGAGTGGAGGCAGTTCGTTCGAAGCGACGCTGAAAAAGCTCGAACGTCATGTCACAACGCCGACTGCGGCAGAGAAAGTGTTAATTGAGCAGCTCAGATCGGTTAAAGCATGTCGGACCGAAGCCCTGGCTCTCGTTAACCAGATCCTAATAGCACGTCGGGATGATGGTCTCGCCCTCTTTTTCCCACGGTGGCCCGGAGACTATCCGGATGAAGACGGACTGTGCTGTTTCCACATCACCCCCTTCGCCGAAGAATTTCTCATGGCGCACACTGCAGTTAAAAAGAGTTGTATCCGCGCCGGGGTTGCTTATCGAAAGGGAGATCAAGGTCCTCTGCTAGACATCCTCCATTCCATCTGGCTGTTGACCTGCCGGGCTGACTGTGTCGTCGCTGATCTCACGGGACTCAACGACAATGTCTGTGTCGAAGTCGGCATCGCTCTGGCCTTGGGTCGGCCGATTCTCCTAACCGCGCGAATCGATAAAGAGGCAGCGTTGGAATTGTATCCGGACATCGAGAAGATGCAGGTACACCCATACCGTGGTCCGGACGAACTTGCTCAGCTCGTGACGGATTTTTTAAATACTACAACCCGTTCGCTGTAGTTGTTTACGTCCAGCGGAAAGAAGTCGAAAAGGACCGCTGAGTGGTAGATTTTGGATTGGGGTCGGACCAGGATAAGTAATTGATCTCAATATTCAATATCAGAGTCGGACCAAGCCAATATACTGAAATAATGAAAAAAGAATCGTGTTTGGGGGTAAAAGCAGGGCTTAGAGGCTCAATTCTGGTATTAAAAATGCCGCGCTAAGGGGAAGGTGGCCCTGGGGATAAAAGCCATTGTTTCTTACCGCTGCGGTTTTGGGGCCAAAAATAGCACTCCAAGCTCTTACCTAAGCCATCTTTTGGTTTTTTATATAAGTATTTCAGTATCTTGGCTTGGTCCGACCTCAAAACTTAAACTTTAGAGATAATCTTGAGTCAAAGATGACTTATGGTGAAGGTTTCAAGTCTCTGTTCGACTATAGTTGATTTGCTCTATTAGAAAGAGACTTTTCAACATCGTTAGAAGTACACTACCATGCAATTAAGGTCAGCCCTCGACGTTGGAAAGCTTCGCCCAACCGCCGGATGAAGCTAGGTGGAACGAACAGCTTCGCTGTTTACCGGTAGCTTATCCGGGCATTCGATGACAAGAAGGAGAACCACATGAAAATATTCATATCACACGCCCGCAATGACACGCGACTTGCGCGGGCCGTGTCCGAAGAATTGAAAAAATCTGGGCACGTTGTGAAATCGGGTGAAAGCGTTGAATCAAGTTCGGACATTCAATATAGCATCAAATCCATACTAGACGAATGTCAGGCCATGATTGTTATTTTGAATCCGCATTCATATCAATCTCATTGGGTGAAACTAGAAGTAGAGCACGCATTAACAGACGATAAATTCAAAAATAGATTACTGCCTGTGCTTGTAGGTAGAGATTTTGACTCATCGCCAAAGAGAACTCCTTGGATACTCACAAGTTTGCGGCACGTCACTCTTCCTAACGAAGATGATGTGGTTAGCAACGCCAGAAAAGTGGTAAAGCGATTCCAGAGTATTCTGGGGTCCCGAGAGCTCTAATGAAAATGCCAAAGGAAATATTCCTATCGCATTCCTCTATCGACGGAGAGTGCGCTGCTGATCTAGCCTTAGTGTTGCGTGATCATGGTTTAAACGTTTGGTATAGCGACACAAATATACAGAATGCCAACCAGTGGCATGATGAAATTGGTAAAGCGCTAAGACGATGCGACTGGTTTGTCGTGTTGCTCTCGCCACATTCAGTCGCATCAGAGTGGGTAAAGAGGGAATTGTTGTATGCGTTACGCAAGCAACAGTATCGGGAACACATACTACCCATCCTGATACATAAGTGCGATTACGAAGAGCTATCCTGGACGCTAGATGCATTTCAGATGGTAGATTGTTCTAATGCGAACAGCATTGATTATCCTCAGGTTCTCAAGACATGGGGGCTTGGTTTTAAAGGCTCATAATCATCGAAGAACTGACTGAACACCGGATTGGCCGACAGCAATAAGCCCCCTAAGAATCTCGATGCTGATATCCTTATCTCTTCTTAAACTGCTCTTTTTGGCTCCAGAGATACAATTATAAGGCAAAAACATGTTCAATGTTGAAAATACTTTCTTGTAATATTATATACTTATAGTGGCAAGATCCCCTTTTATCCGTTCTCAAATTATGGACGATTAACTGGTTTACTCTTAGAGCTATTAAACCATTTGAAATAGGCTTTAGCACATTTGACACCAGAAGCTTCGAGTTTCTTCTTCATCGCATCGGAAAGATCAAAATCAGTGGTCCCGACGCCAAGGGTATCAATGTAAATTGTCCGCTGCCAATCGTCGCCATGAAGATGAGTATTTCCTTGACTCTCAACAATGGTAGTTACTAAAGCCTTGATGTAATCAAAGAGATCATCGATCTTGTAATGTGCCGGTTCAGCTCCGTAGCGGAAGGCAGCAATTTCCTGCTTGGAATCAAGTCTAAAGCCAAGTGTCTCAGTGTTGTAAACATATGGACTGCTCGATGGGTGTTTTTTTAGAAAGCCTTTGTTCTCTTCCTCGTAATAGTCTGTCTTTATCCCCATCTTCTTCTGGTTCTCCGGACTGATGTATTTTTCCCGATCGAAAAGCTTTACCGGATAGTTATTCAGCACGCCCCCATCGACGTAGACGTCGTCTCTGGCGTTCCTGACCGCAGAGAAAAACAAAGGAATGGACATTGAGATCCGCACTGCATCTGCAATACGAGTTTTCGGTGTGTGCTCGTAGGAAAAGACCTCTCCAAATCGGGTACTCAGATTTGTGCCATACACATAAAGCTCTGGCTTCCCTTCCTCTTTGAGATTTTGAAAAGTTGCATAAGGATCGCCCAGCTTTTTTTTGATGTGTCCACTGATCCATTCATGGAAGAAATCGCCTTTATACCAACCGAACCTATTTACAAGTCGATTCGTATCCCGAACCGCACCCCAGCTGTCATCCATGAAGTTATTGAAATCCAGTTTCTTCAAGATATTTCTTACCTGGATATTGGTAAAACCCAGAGCAAACAGAGTCGCATTGATGGCTCCAGCCGATGTGCCGCCAACTCTTCTTATATCCGGAAGAATGCCTTCCTCCTCCAACACCTGCATTGCCCCCACATAAGCGATCCCCTTCACTCCGCCTCCCTCAAAAACAAGGTTCTTGAAATGATATGCCATGATCTCCTCCGTTTTCAGCTATACCAAAGAACTCCTCAATGGCTCCCTAGCCAGGTAAAGAACCTGCTGACGAGCTTGTTTGCCATGGTGCGCTCGCCGCCAGCTTGCAAGAACAGCGCTGTTTGAAGAGGCTTTATGGCCTTTCGGGCTGCCTTTATGAACATAGACTTGGATTTGTGAGTGAAGTGGCTTTCGTCCATATAGGCCCCGGCCATGTAGAGTAGATTTCCGAAATAGTCGTCCGCATCAAGCCCATAGTGAGCGAAGAGACTCAAGACGACAGGCACGTTCAGCCAGGGGCGGTATGGGTTAGGATCACCTACAAGCTCGATTTCAGGTTTTCCAAAGGCCTTTACAGCGAGTTCCATGTATCGGCTGATTTTCGGTTCGATTCCCATTTTGGTCGCTCCCACCCAGTCCACGGCAACCAGATCTTCACCGCCTATGATTGTTTGGGTGATATTCGGTTCAGGGTCGGCGAAGATCCCAAACGGGCCATCAGCACTTACATGGGCGTCAATAAGTCCATAGTGCACAGGAAAGGCCTGGAGATATTCCATCGTGGTGTGATAAATGTCTCTGCCGGTGTGATACTCAGAGAACTTGTCAGCCATGGGCAGAGCTCCATATATGTTCTTCAGCGTCAGAGTATAGTAGGCGTAAGCGTGCGTTTTGTTTTTTGCAAAGGAGATACGGAAATCAGCATCTTTCCAAGTTAACGGCACTGGATGGCGACCGAGATGTGAGCCCAGGTGCAGTTCCTCATATTGATCCTCGGTTAGATCGATCACCTTATACCCATCGCTGCCGTCAACAATGTATCCGAGGTACTCGGCAACCTCCAGGGCACGCCTCTTGTCGAAGTACTCACCGTATGTACTTTGAGCCTCCGCTACGAATATGTTTTGAAATCCACCGCGATCCCTCAGCACCTTCACCAGATGGATCACCAAGTCTGGATCGGTGTATGTGGAATGATCACTCTTGTTGTAGGCAAACATGAAGTTTGGCTTGATCACGATGGAGAATTCATTCTTGGGCTTTCCAGATGTCTGCCATTTGTTTTCTACCAGATCCATGAATCCGGTGATTTCGAGAACTGAATCAAGGGCTTTGGTTTTATCCTGATCCTTAATTGAAGCAACGGTGACCTCCTTGGTGGAGTTTTCAGCTTCACGCCTGATCAGATCCATGTCCTCTTCCAGGGCCAGGCATTTCTCACCCGACGGATCTTCAACTTCAATGATTCGCCGTTGAAAAACAGCTGTGGGGAAATGGTCATTGTTCACTTCCAGGATAGGGTCGCCAAGCTTGACAAAAAGCGGCGCTCCATTCCCAGGGGAATCATCCTTTAGCGCCAGGTCTTGGATGCTCAGCTTTTCGTCTTCCATGAGCATCTCTTTTGATGCGACGCGGGAAATCACTGCACCCAAAAAAGCATCTATCTGGTCTTTTGCCAGCCGTTGACGATCGTTACGCAAAGAGTTGGAATGGATCTGCACCCTGGCCACTTTTGCGTCCGGCCTTATGGCGCAGATGTATCCGTAGAGCATGGTGGGTTCTTTGATGTTTCTGAAGGTCGATCGCTCTGCCTCACCGTATGTTTTTTCTGTGACAAGTGCATAATCCGTTGTTTGCTCTCCCTTGCTTATCTTCAAGGTGCCGCTGTTGACCGTTACTGTATGGGGTGTGATGAATATTCCCAGCATGTGCTCCGATGGTAAAATACTTCTCAACACCCACTTCAATCCTGAAGACATCTTGGCCAGAGCCTGGTTAGCGATGGGGAAAGGGAAAGGTGTGATGTCATACGGAATGGCCACGAAGCTGATATTAAATTCCGCCCTGCACTCCACGAGATATGTCTTTCTTTTCCGCATATGAGAGAAAGATGTCTTAATTCCCTCGATCAATTCAAAGATTGGACCTTCGTATTGGTAGGTTCCTTCTTGGACGTTGAGTGCCAACCCTGCCAAAACCCTGTCCGTTATGCAGTATTTCCTGTACCCAGTGGCCCTGTCTCCGATGACGAGGAGCACATCCCAGAAGATTTCTCCGTCCCCCCAAGGGAAATCCTTGTCATGGATGCCCGAGACCAGGAAAAAATCTTGCACAGTTCCGTTTAGCGAAACCTGACCGGAGAGGACCAGGTTTTCATACTCGGTGTCATAGAGTGGATTGACGTCGCGGAAGTATTCTTGCCTAATAGCTCCCCACGCAAAGGACATAAAGGCCAGTTTGGCTTGGATCCTTTTGTGCAACCACCATGTCCCCGTCACCTTCATGGAGGCCATGAGCGCAGGAGCATCCTTGAGATCAAAATAGAGCTGTCCGGAGCCGCAAACAGGTGCGTTCTCGTCTATCCCTTCATAGATGGTGGTAAAAAGGGTCGTCATGTCCTCGGTCAGGTCAAAGCCTGGATCATCCTTGATCTTCTTGTGTCCATGGAGGAAGTATGACTTGTCTTTGTCCACAGCGAACCGAAAGGAATAGGTCATGTGACGTATCCCCTCGGCGGCGTCAATCGAAAACAGGTTGAACAAACCGTCCTCCATTTTAAAAGTGCCACCAAGAGGTGTGAAAGTGATGGTGCCCTCCAGACGAGCACGATGATCCGAGAGATTGATAAAACGGTCGAGATCATCAATAATGATCTTTGCGTCAAAATGTATCGGCGTGCTCTCCCGTTCACCTGTAATTCTACCCGCTACAAATTCCGCTTCACCGATACCCATCCAGCCTGACATGGTCTCCTCGAACTCTAAACCAAGATCCTTCAAGCTGCTCATCGAGCCCTCCTGTTTTCTCGCCCGCCTTGTGTACCACTAATCTACACCCTGAAAATGATGATACGCAAAGCTCTCACAATCATAGTTGCTACCCCCTACCGGAGATTCAGGCGGCAACCCGGGCCGGCCTTATACTGCTTGATTGTCGTATATCTCTAAATTCTTGATTTGCGATTTGTGGTGAGACCAAGTTACCGTTTTGAGATAGCCCATTTAATCTTCAAAGAAAGAGCTGCTGTAAGGCCCTAAATTTTCGTTTTTCAAATCAGTTGAACTGGGAAAACCTAATACTGGACTATTTTGTCAGCTCTCCTACTACTTGATCAGCGAGTTCGACTATGCCACCGGGTTCGGTCCAGGAGCGCTCTCGAACACTGCCTTCGTCTGCCAGAAAAGTTTCAAAAATTTCGTGCCCCCACCAATTAATGTAGCGTTCGAACTGGCGTTTCGTGGAGTAGACTGGAAAGGAACCATGACCAGCAAGTGAGAGCAAAGCTTGGATATGATCTAAGGTCTTTTTACGTATTTCTTCCGGCTCAATCGGTAGGTTTTTTGGCTCGTACGCGAGCAATATCAGATACAGTTCAGCCAACGTACCGTGCGGCCACACAGCGCCTTCACCTTTAGCTTCTTCGAGGTCCACCTGAGCAGAAACCATGGTTGCACCCCAATGATCTCTCAGGAAGGCTTCACCCAGCACCGTGCGTACTGTGAGGTATTGTCCCATCACCCAATGCAACGATCGACGTCTGCGAATGACGGTCATCGACTCTCGCATGCTCTCACCATATGCCTTTTTATAATATTCCAACGATTTTTGAAGGCTATCTAAAGAACGTTTGAGAAAGTCCTCTCGCCATTCCTCTCTCGGTGCGTTTAAAGAAGCGTTCCAGTAAGCTTCGGCTTTTCGCTTCGACGTACTTGCCAGTATGCCCGAGCCTTCAACTTCATACTCCCCGGTTGTTGGCATCCTTTTGGCTGCCTCGTCAACGCGGCGAACCAGTGTTTCTAGTTTTTTGACTGCGCTTTGCATATCTTGTTCAATTGCTGAGTTCCTTTTACTAGTTGGGCCTCCGATTTGCTTCATTTGGTCCATGGTCCGGTCGATATACTCCATTGCAATATCTATGGCCTCTTTTGCCTGAACGTATTTAACATCTTTTAGTTGGAACTCCAGATCAACTGGAAGTGCAGCATAGGTTACCAGACTTGCCCAGTCATGCGTTTCGGCGGACAATGCATGAAGTTTGCTGCGCAGATGCTGTAGGGTTATTCTTGGATCTTCACCCCAGAGCATTCGTCCATACAGTAAGTCAGCCAGATGAACCGAGCCGGGTATGGATAAAGGAAATTGGGAAGCCACCACAAAAGGTATTCCGGCCTGATGCAAAGCGTGGGCAAGACTAGCGCCATTGCTGTAGATCACGGAACTCACATGCCCGGTATCGCAGGCAGCGACCGTCACCACAGCCGGAAAGACCCCGCCGGATTCGCCAGGTGCTTCAGATGTGTCTTGCCGCCGCAATGGACGCAGCGCAGATGCCAGCCGCTCGCCGCTCACCACCTCAATTTTGGATCCATCACCGGGGTCGTGCAGGGCAAGACCGTATGGCCGGCCGGGTAAGGTTGTATCTTCCATGCCGTGCGCCAGGATATGAACATGGGTGTAAACATCTTTGGCACAGGCCGCCTCGATTTGTTCAACCGTTGCCTTGGGTAGGATTGTCAGTATCTCACCTGTTTTGAGTTCACGGTCACCCGGGGTGTTTGGATCAAACGGCGGTATCCAAGGTTTGATGGCTTTGATCAAAGCTTGAGTATGCTTAACCGCCGGCACAGCAGGCAAGTTGCGATGCTGTGCGATGATAAAAAGGATGTTCGGCTTGAGGGGCCAAACGAGGTTTTCCCCGGATACGCTTCGCACCCGTCGAGTCAGACAGATAGGTAGAAGGGTTTGCAGCAACAACCGGTTGCCCTCGCCCCCGGCGCAACCCCTCGGTACTTTGGCGAGCTCAAAGGGCAGCATGGCAAGTTCTGATGCAGAAAGAATCAGTTCTAGGTGGATGACGGTGGCTCCGCCGGGATGAGCACCTCCCAATGCAGAGACAAGCCCTGGCACCGAGGCAAGCATATTCGCCAACTCCTCGGCGGTCTTGTTCAACTCCAGGTGCCTCCGTTGAGCGCCACTTGTCTCACGGTATCGGTATCGCAATGATTCAAGACGAGACAAAAAGTCCCGATGCTCGTAAACCACCTGAACTGTATTGGCTCCATGATTTCCGCACAGTCCCAAGTATTGGGTCAGCGGTGAAAGCAGCTGGTTATGAGGAGGCCCGTGCCGCAGAAATTCTAGGCGTATCGTGCGTATCTTTGCCATGATTTATCTCCTTGGAAGCTGAGAGTTATCCACCGGCTCAAGCGAGCCATCAGATTGTGCATGGCGCAATTCCCCATACGTTTTTCCGTCTTCCTCAACAACAGATACGACTGTGGGCTTCAGCATCACCAAAGAGTGATCGCGTGTGGGCCCCAGGTCGTTTATCTCATCCAATTTCTGCATAGACCCACTTTTGAAGGCCTCATATACCCGGGCAAATTCTTCCGAGTCTCCGAGAATTACCTCTGTCAGCTGAATCAACCGTATCCACGTACCGCTGTTGAAGTAATAACAGTCAGGAGAACTCCGCTCTATTGCTCTCTCCAGATGACTATGTCCAGTTATTAGATAATTGACTTCTGTCCCCATCTCCTTGTCCATCTTTTTGAACATGTCGTCCTTATGGGTCAGCTTGAAGGTGTGGTCGTGCTCCAAGTTTTTCTTGAGTGCCTTCCTTAGTTTCTCTATTTTCCTTTTCTTGCTACTAAAAATCGCCGGCAGGTAATCAAGCGGGCCTAAAAATTCTACCTCTTCCCCTGGCTGGATTGCAGGCTCAACCCCTTCTTCAATGGCATCATATGCTTCTCTAATAAGAGCATCAGCGTCCTTCGGTTCGGCTGCCCCGTATTCGAAATAATCGCTTAAGAATTCTGCCATCACCTCGTCTTCCGATATGGGTACGGGGCTTTCTAGCATCTCCTTTTCGGCTGACAAAAAGCCCATGGTTTTCCGCGCTACGTCCCGTGAAAGGTAGGCCGCAACGGTCAAAATTCTGGTAATTGCTTTAAGACGACCCGGGTCCAGGGCCACAAGTGTGGGAACCACAGCTTCAACCTCCGGTTTCAGCAGATCCACGATGGGGTAATCGCGCTTAATCTCATTCATGACGTCAATGACCAGGCGGGTGCCCGCATTGGGATCCCATTCGTTAGGTATCCGGCCGCTGTTTATAGATATTGAGACGTCCAGGAGTTGTCTGTGGTCAACCATGTTCCAGACATCGTTATCGTTGCCGTGGATACAAAAGACTCTTTTTTTGCCGACAAAACAAGCAAAGCCTGCTCCATCGAAACAGGTGGTCACTCTGCCGCGCGCCGCCGAATCATTGTTGGAAAGCTTTTCCAGGATCCATTCGGTAACATGGGGAAGGGCAAATTCCACGTCGTGGTTTCCCAAAATGAGTACGAGTTGCCGGTTGGGTTGAGCGACAAATTCTTGGAGCGCTGACCACACTTTGGAGAAAGCATCGTCCTTATAAAAAATTCTTTCGAGTTTACTAATTGCCCCCGTCGGATCGAGATAAGTGGCAGGAGCCTCGGCGAGGAAATCAACGATATCGCCGTTTAATACCAAACCGATGTGCCGATCGGGTGTTTGGGCAAGATGTTGAATCAACTTGGCCAGAGTTTGTCCCTGGGAAAAGATCTGAAATCCAGGCTTGCCTCCCAAGTGAAGATCTGAGACGACATGCAACTCATGGAAGTTTGGCAATGACATGGTGTACTCCTTTCTATCTAAAGACGTGATGCCGGCAGAATGACAGTGGCAGACTAAGCTAACAGTTTGAGGCTTTATGAAAAATAAGCCGAGTCTGGACGCTGACCTTTTACAACTTGTAATGCCCTACCCTCTCTAGCGCTCAATCATGCAAAAGGCCGGCTAGGACTCGCAACACGCGGCAACAGTGTGAAAGATCCATTGAGATGGTCGAGGGATTGAGACTTTCTTTGCTGTATCAAGCCTAGAACCAATAGCGCGCCTGGCTTAGTGGAGTTCCTTTGCAGGAGGATCTACATCAGATATCTTGATTGAAGTGGAATTTGGCGCCGTGCTGCAAGGTGTATGTGCTGCCCCCCAATTTCCTCAAGGTTTCTTATCTAGGTTAGAAGCGTATGTCTGTTTTAAAAATACGCCAATGCCAGAGACGTTGTCAATTAGAAATATGTCACGAATGGATCTCCGTGTTCTCAAATTGCTGATATGAAATGCAACACATCTATACATCACCTGTGGAAACTAAATTAGATTCTTTCCCTGAGGCTTTTTCTTGCGGTGGTAGTATTTTCTATGATATTAGTCCAAGAAGTTGGGCACGAAAATCCCCCTTTGGCTTGATGATGATTATGTGACAAATCCAACTCTCCCACTCCTGCAGATGCGTTCGCGCATAGATAAGCACCCAGGCCCGTTGGACCAATTGAGAGTTACTTCCTCAGGAGATAACCTATGCCTCGACCACTCTGTTTTGTCCTTATGCCTTTCGGAAAGAAGCCTGGTGCTGCGGGTGCCATGATCGATTTCGACGCCGTTTACCGAGACCTCATCGCTCCTGCCATTGAGGAGGCCGAACTCGCGCCGCTTCGTGCTGACGAGGAAATGACGGGTGGAATCATCCACAAGCCCATGTTCGAGCGTTTGATCCTTTGCGAATATGCAGTGGCGGATCTCACGACTGCCAATGCAAATGTCTTTTATGAGCTGGGAATACGTCACGCGGTGCGACCCTGGAGTACTGTTCTCATATTCGATGAAGCGAGCCGGTTGCCCTTCGACGTGGCGCCCCTGCGGGCGTTTCCCTACCAGCTCACAGCTGAGGGCATACCCAAAGACGTAGCTAATACTAAAACTGCTTTGGCGGAGCGACTTCGTGAAGCTCGAAACGAGGCGACGGACAGCCCAATTTTCCAGCTCGTCGAAGGATTCCCTGAGATTGACCATACCAAAACAGATGTTTTCCGCGATCGCGTCCAGTACTCTACCCAGGTCAAAGAAAAGCTAGCCCGCGCTCGCGTTGGAGGAGTTGAAAAACTCCGCGCTCTAGAAAAGGAGCTCGGCAAGATTGAGGACCTTGAATCCGGAGTTGTTATCGACCTCTTTCTTTCGTATAGGGGACTAAAAGCCTGGAAAGATATGATTGATCTTGTCAAGAAAATGTCGCCACCACTTGCTGAGACAATCATGGTTCATGAGCAACTGGCACTGGCGCTTAATCGTGATAATCAGGGAGAGGAAGCAGAGAGAGTTCTCATTGACCTCCTCAACAAGCGCGGACCTAGCAGTGAGACTTACGGCATCCTCGGGCGCGTTTACAAGGATCGATGGGAAACTGCATTTAAGAATGGCGAGGTATTCCTCGCACAAGGACTGCTTGATAAAGCCGTTGAAGCCTATCTGAGTGGTTTTGAGGCCGATTGGCGAGATGCCTACCCTGGCGTCAATGCCGTCACTCTTATGGAACTCAAAGAGCCACCCGACCTACGGCGTGAGCAGATTATTCCTGTTGTCGCTTACGCTGTTGAACGGCGTATCGCCGCAGGCAAGCCCGACTACTGGGATCATGCGACCCGCCTTGAACTGGCGGTCCTGGCCAAAGACGAGCAGACCGCCATGGCAGCTCTCGGTGATGCTCTCGCCTCGGTACGCGAGTCGTGGGAACCTGAGACCACCGCTCGAAACCTCAGACTTATTCGTGAAGCAAGACAGCGACGCGAGGAAGGCGTCCCATGGGCGAAGGTAGTCGAGGGTGAGCTGACACGTAAGGCGGACGGATAATTGTAATCCAGCCGCCACGACATTTTTGGCATCACGAAGGGTTGGCTCGTGTAGTTTTCCTAATTAGCCTTTTTTTCGATCTTGGCACCTCCAAGTATACGCTGAAAGAATCCCTCTGTTTCATCAAGAACGAAGTCGTTAAGAATATTAACCTCTTTAGTGAGATCTCTTTCTTCTGGTTTCGTCACCAAAAACCTGTCGCGTTCTTTCTCAAGCCGTTGTGCAGTCATAACCATATCATTCCAAGCGGCTCCCCACTGAAAAGTCTGTGAAAATCCACCCACAATAGTTAGTATTGCTGCTAAAGCCGGGCCGCCAATCGTAAAGCATCTATCCCATAATATACTAGAATTAATAAATTCCGCTGAGGACAGCGATGTAACAAGTGTTACAACAGCTCCAAGAATCAAAACAAGGCTGCGCGTTGTCTTATAAGCCCTTTTATTGTGCCGGCTTGCTTTCCAATAGTAATCAATTGCCGATTGATATCTTTCTTCCACAAATTTGTTAACTGACTCTGCATTGAAAGACATGTTATTCCTCCCGTTTCAGTTACTGACAAAAACTCGGAACAACTTTTTCCAGGTTCCTAATTGCGCGCGCATCATCTATCGTGATTCCCAGGGAAGGCGTATTATCGGTGAAATTCTCGTGGAACTCTTTTACCTTGACTACAAACACTGCGGCAGTGGAATCATAATAGCCCTTTGCCTGTTTGGCGTTGGCGCAGTAGTATTCGCGCATACCTGGGTGGGACAGCAAACGGTCATCCGTTCCGATGATTAGAATTTTTTGGACCAGCGGCTTGGCTTGATTCAACGATCCGCGAATTTCTGCCATGGTTTCGATCTCTTCGGTTGTCTTTTTGTTGTCGTTGAAATTCACGCTATCCAGCAAACCTGACAGACCCTTTTTATTGGCATTAGACTCCAAGCCAGCGAAGGGAATCACGAGCCGCAGAAACAGGCAGTCACGATCCGGCGCATTTTTACCCAGCTTGGTGCAGAGATCAGTACCGTTGCTGGCTGTCTTGAAGAGGTTGTTGACGACCTTAGGGTTCCCGCTTCGCCAGTAGGCAGTCGCCGCAATACGATAGAAGGCAATAGCGTCCGGTTCTTTACCTTGAATATCCTTCAAGGCGTCAGCCTCTCGTTCGGCGTCGTTAGCCAGAACGGTGAGATAGGTTGCTGCAGCGACTTGATCACTGGGGCGAACTTCGACGAGTAGTCGAGTAAGCTCGTTGTCAGTGCGGATGAGATCTGTAGAGCGCTGCACATCCTCCACAGTAGCGCAACCCGCCAAAAGAAATAGAATAACGCCGATGATGAACCGGGTGCTGAACTTCCGCATAATCATGCCTCCTAAGCAGATAGGGCTTCGTTAATTTCTTGATCGGTGGGTAAAGTGCCGCTTGCCAGGACGTTTCCGATGAATGCTCGGAACACTTTTAATAGCCCCTCGCTACCAAATTTTTCCGGGTTTACGGATGCTTTAGTCAATAGCTTCTGCAAGAACTGGTCAACGAGATCCGGCTTATTGGCAATTGCCGTGACATTGCCAGCGAGAGATTCGATTACTGCCTTTAATGCCGCTTCCAGCGTCTCGCCAAAGAGCAGCGGACGATTTGATCGACCGGCCTCGGTCCAAGTATCCCCTGCCACTCCCAAGACCGACTTGATGACCGTCGCCGCTAACGCACCTTCCTGATCGTCAGTAGATAGCCCGAACAGCCGACCGGGATTGGACGCCGCCTGCTTGGCGGCAACACCGGCTATTCTTATCCATTCGTCCGCTGACAGAAGCAGATTGTCATCCTTCGCCATCGCCTCCGCCATACCGGCAACGATTGACTGCACCTCGGATCGCCGGATGCCCAACATGCCTGGAGTCTGGGCCACCTGTACCAGTATCACCCGACCAAGCTCGAGCAACTGCCCATCGCTAAAGGACTGGAGGGCTCCTTTTGCTGAGCCGTTGGCATCCAGATTATTCAAGGCGTCAGCCAGGCTCGTTATTACCTGCTCCATCGCCGTCACAGCGACTTTTTCCCACGGCTCGTCGGGACTGAGCCTCAGGAGTGCAGAAGCGTTATGGCCAACCACTTCCACGACCATGGCGGCAAGTGATGCGCCTACGGGACCCTTGAAACGAGGGTGCGCACGCAACGTAGTGGCGGTACCGCTCAACAGTTCCTTGAATAGCTTGGTCTTCGCTGAATTATCGTCTCCCATGAATAAGCCCGGTCGTTCCACAGCGACGCCGAGACCGGCCTGATAGAGGCGAATCACTCCTTGCTCGCTGAACACATCCACGATGCTGCCGTCGTGTGTTGTGGTCTTGACCTCTTCGAACAGCGCCGATGTTACAGCGCCAAGCGCCTTGTCGTCAGCGAAATCTTTACCAAGATAGGTTTCGGTGTTCTCTGCCAACAACCTAAAGGCCGCTTCAGCTGATGGTCCTGCAAGGGCATCGACGAGATCGCGATAGTGGATCTGTTCATCAATGGACTCCGGTAGCGCTTCGACGATGGGTTTGGTAACGCCCTCTAAGAGCTTGGTGACATCCTCATCTTTAAACACTGTAGAGGCATTGCTTGCGAGGGTTCCCAGTCCGGCCCGCAGAAAAATGCCTAGCACCCGATCGGCGAAGTCAGTCTTGGGTCCAAAAGCATCCACATCATCCGGAATCAGGGACGACATGTTATTGGCGAAGGCAACAATCAACTTTTCGCCCCGGCTGCCTACCCCTAAGATCGACGGATTTGACCCTACAAACTCCAGTCCGATGTCCGTCAGAGTCAACGCCATGCGAATAATCGCGCTTGGCGGCTTGCGCTCTTCGCGCCACTGCTCGACCATGCGACCGGCTGCGAGCATCTTTGCCTCACGCTTCGCGTCGCTTTCATCTTTGCCGTCGCTGATCAACTGGAGCTTTGCTTTGTGTTCCAGCATGATTGCGTAAGCCGCATCGATATGTTCCGACTTCGTAGTTTTGAGTTCTTTTTGCTCATCGTCCCAGATGACGGATAGCTCGGGGGTACTACTTGCGAGTTGCGGGTTATCTGTTAGGAACTGCTGCAACTGAACCGATCTTGATCCGGTTGGCAGTTCCAGGTTCGGCAGAAAAACCTTGCGATCACGTGCGTGCTCTCCATATAGGTCAGCACCCGCCTGTGCGGCCCTCAGGGCCGCTTGAATTCCAAAAATGAGTAGTGTTGGATCCATAATTCCTCCTAACAAGCAGAGGGATGTGATTCGATGTTACCATGTAATTCAATAGCACCAGTCCATAACGCTTCTTGGCCTCAACAAGCCAATGGAGCCAGCGCCGCATGATTCTGGTATCCGCAGCTATTAGATCTTCGAAGCTCCCTCTAATTTTTCAGAGGCGAGTTCTAGGAACCTCTGGTTCAACGGTATCATGTCGGCTAAGATCCTTTGAATGCTCTGGACGTCTTTTTTCTGAATTGCGATGTCTAGTTCACCAGTCTTTTCGTCATTTCTCATTTCGTACCACCTCGTAAACATCTCTTTGATCTCTCCTGCTGTGGCAGCATCAAAATTCTGACATAACGCATCTGGATCCATCAATCCGCGAGATAACGCTTCACTTTCCATCTGTTCTAGGATGTCATTAAACTCCTCCACTTCACCCTCGGCCATGCCCTTCTTGAATCTTTCAATGATTTCCCAACGGAACCGGTAAGCCATCTTTAGAGTCGTCAGTAAAGCTTGAATGCGCTCAGCTATGTGGTTCCGTGGGCCACTACCACTTTCTTCGACAAACAGGATCACAAACGAGTCTATTGAGCCGTAGCTGGTCTTGTAAAGAACTTCGAGCACGGGACGCCACATTTTTCCCCCATACAGTCCTTTAAAAGTCGCCTCAATGGGATCGGGAGAGAAACCGTCAGCGGCGTTACGTATCGAATTACAAAGTTCCTTCAGCCACCTGATGTCCTGTCCAGACTCAGTCACCCTTCTTGTTAGTTTTCCCCAAGTCTCAACTTTTGAGACCATTCCAAAAATATCAAGTGTTTTTGGATTTATTTCGACTATCGCAGCCGTCTCCAGCTCCGCCGGTTCTGTTAGGTTCACGGGGTCCTTAACCCTAATCCTCACTCCTCTTTGAAGGTATGTTGGCTCCAACTTTGGGATGGGTGGAGAGATAGCTTTTGTAATTTTCTTGGCAAATCTGGAAACCCTCTGTCTGATTTCTGGATTGATCGGATCCATCCCAGGAATTGGGTCAGCGTCGATAAATATTCTTTTGAGCATGATCTGAACTGATTTGGGCTCGGCTGTGACAGCTTGAAATTCATCAATTTGAGGCGGCAAGTCAGTTAGTCCGGGATGGTGGAGACAGATCAGTCTGTTTACTTTATCGGAGACCATCTTAGCTCTGAACATTCCAGTCTCAAAGAGGCACCAGTCCCAATCCACCGAGGGATCAGGCAATAGCAAAATGAACCAGTGCGCCTTTTTGATGCTTTCACGTATCTTCGCGTTCCAATCTTCGCCTGGGTCGAATTCGGCAGCGAATATTATCTCTAACTTGCCGGCCGCGTAAAGACGGAGCTCACTTACTACACTTTTGGCCGTCTCCTCGTCTAGATGCTTATAACTAAAAAAAACGGTAATCTTTCGATCGAGAAGGGCACGAGCAGCCTCCAGAAGGGCAGCAACAGGGTCCGGCTCCACATCTTTTAAGATTTCGGCAGCCCTCTCAACCCTCTTTTTAATATGCTGGTTGTTTTTTACCAGATCGTCGACTCTAGGGTGACTTAGGATTTCTTCTACGGTCATCATGCTATACTCCTTTCTTGCTCACGCTGATACATGCTACGAATGCAACGCCAGTGAAAAGGCAGACATCCATAAATTGCAAAAATCCAACTTTCCGAATCGTCAGCTGATGTGATTCGGTCGCATGGGTTTGTCGGTCATAAGCATTTCTTGCAATCGGAATCTGACCAACCATCAAACAATTAAACATCGTATCACTGCAGGGCAGTTCTACGGTCAGTATCTTCGATTAAAGTAAAGTCCCTGCCCGAGGTTGTAATAGTTCAAATCGCTCTATTTTATTGCCTTAGTACAAATCGTCGTTCTATGCTCAACAGATCGCTGGAATACAGAATTTTACAATTTGCTGTTTCTATGAACCGCCTAGACCACCTGAGCTATTTCATCTATGGCACTGGCGTAGGCCCCCGCTAGACCTTCCAAATCATCCCTTGCCTTGGCCAGATCCTCATCGTTGTCGATAAAAAAAGGTTCTGCGATAACACACGGTGCCTTAGTGTAACGCAGCAGATAACCGCCTCTGTCTTCAGTTGTCTTATCTTTGATTTCTCTGTCGCGTAAACCCAGAAAATCGTGCAGACGCCTTTGCAGAATTTCGGCTATCCTCTTACCCACTTCCGACCGATGATAGTAGAGCACTTCAGTTCCCGAAGCTTTGCCGTCATAAGCGTTGCAGTGCAAACTGACCACAAAATGAGGATCAAGAGCATTAATGTCATTTGGCAGTTCCTGGTATGTCCTTCGGTAAATTCGCTGAATTTGGGTTTCTTGCGCTTTCTCTTCTATTAGATTGGCTAGCTTCTCGTTGAAGTCGAATTCGTTCAGGCCGGTTTTGTCGTTACTCGCCCCCGGAGAACTCTTTTTGTGCCCAATAACCAGGGCGCAGAGCTTTCTC
>Ga0209536_100004871_pt1 | contig 21102 bp, 23 predicted proteins | sample DeeMarSeWOR28_12_FD_187461 | JGI IMG/M metagenome (GOLD analysis project Ga0209536, IMG submission 187461) | Marine sediment microbial communities from White Oak River estuary, North Carolina - WOR-2-8_12 (SPAdes) (version 2) | ecosystem: Environmental > Aquatic > Marine > Intertidal zone >... | reverse complement strand
GCTCCCCGGCCAGTTTTATTTGCTGTCTGCGGCCGCGTCCGGAAAAGGCCAAAAGCCTATCGCGCTTGACCCAGCCCTTTTGCTCGGGGATGGTCTCGGCAAGCAGCTTAGCACTGAGAGGTCTTAATAAAAGACCGGAGAGTCCGGATTCATTTTCTATTGAGTCTAATGACCTCCTATGCTGAGACATCGGGCGCTGCCCCAGAACTTCACCGGTAATTACAAACTGCGCCCCAAGTTTCGGCAAGAGTTCTTTGGCTTTCTTTAACATGAAAATCTTACAGTCAATACAGGGATTTAACTGGGAACCGAATCCATGCCCGGGTTCCTTAATGAGTTGTAAAAATTCTTCTTTGATATCGACGCGCTCTAGCTTTATACCGGCTGCGGAAAGAAAACTGCTTTTGTCCGGAGAAAAAGGAATAAGAAAATGCAGGCCGGTTACTTCGATACCCTGCCCTTGAATGAGTTTTGCCGCCAAAAGGCTATCCAGACCTCCGGAAAGAAGAGCTAAAGCAGTCATTTTAGGAAACGATGATAAGATTGATGAGGGTGCCTACGGCGAGACTTATGCCTAACATAATAATTATTGCGCGTATGAAATCTCTAAGCCCTAGCTCCTTCCACAGTACCACAAAAGTAGCCATACAGGGAAAAGAAAGCGCCAATAAGACCACCGCGATAAACAGCTGCTTTACGCTTAACCCAAGAGGCAGAAGCATTCCTGCTGCTATCTCTTTTCTCAAAAACCCAATGGCCAAGGCGGCCGCCGCTTCTTTCGGTAAGCCTAGAAGCCCGCTTACAATAGGCGAGAATATGCCGGTGGCAAAATCAAATATCTTAAAAAACATCATCAGGTTTATAACCAATACCCCCAGCAATACGATGGGTACTGCTTCCAAAAGAAAACCCTTAATGCGTAGATAAAGCTTCTTGGCTAATAGCGTTACCGGCGGCAGACGATAAGGCGGTATTTCTATCAAGAGCTCGGGGCTGTAACCTTTCATTACCTTATTCAAAATAGCGCCTAAAATCAGTAATACGGCAAATAAAACCAGATAAACCGAGGCAACATACAGGCCGGAATATCCACCCAACAAGCCAAAAATCATTGCCTGCAGCGGAACGCAGGGTACTCCGATAGAAATTAATGTCGCGGCAATAAACCTTTCTCTGCGCGATTCCAGCATTCGCGTGCCTAATATCCCCGGCACATTGCAGCCGAAACCCAAAAGCATAGGGATGATCGCATAACCATGCAGGCCCAGCCGGTGCAGCCAATTATCCAGTAATATGGCCAGGCGGGGCAAATAACCGATGTCTTCTAAAAGACCCAGAATAAAATAAAAAGAAATTATATAGGGCAAGACCATGGCAAATTCAATATAGGGGGCAGTGGTCAAAATTCCCAGTGACTGCTTAAAATCTATCTGATTATTCACCAGTTGCCCGATAAGCAAGTGATGCCAGAAGCCCTTTTGTCCAAGGCTTACGCTTAATTTCTCTAGAAGCGGCTGATATAAATTTAAAAATAAGGGGTCAAAGACGTTAGCAATCAGGCCTTCGGCCACAAAACGCACGAACCTAAAAGAGGCATAGATTACCCCTATGGCAATAAAAAAACCTTGCAGCGGCCTTACGGAAATATCCTCTAACAGCTCCCGCAAGGTATGGTGTCTGTGGCTTAGGGCCTGCACATCATCAACGATCTTTCCGATTGTCACCCAGCGTTCCTGGTGGGTAAGAGTTTTAGGGGCAACCCTGCCGGCATGCTCGACCTTCTCGATTAATGCCTTGATTCCAAAGCCGGTAACTGCGCAGGTAGGAATTACCGGCACCCCTAAATGCTCTTCTAGTTTCTTTATGTCTATGGTTATGCCGCGGTGCTTAGTATCGTCGCACATATTCAGGCAGACAATCATAGGGTAGCCCTCTTCAAGCAGCTGTAACGTAAGATAGAGATTCCTCTCCAGGTTAGTGGCATCAATGATGTTAATCACCACCGCCTCTTTGGGGGAACAATCCTCCAATAAAGAAATGACCGCCTCTTCTGCCTTAACCTGCGCATCTAGCGAATACGTCCCGGGTAAATCCAGAACTTCTATCTTGTTTGCCCCAATCTTTAAAAACCCTTTGGTAATATCGATGGTTGTGCCGGGATAATTGGAGGCAATCACGCGCACGCCGGTCAGGCGCGAGAAAATCACGCTCTTTCCCACATTGGGATTACCGATTAAAAAAATCTTCTTGATCATTCCAGTTCCACGATAATTTTACTGGCCATGCCATGGCCGAGAGCCAAAACCGTCCTACCCACCTTAATCGCTACCGGTCCTCTTAGAGCAAATTGACTCAGTTTAATAATCTCCTTGCCGGGATAAACCCCTAAGCTTAAGAGTCTATTTTGCAGTCCTGTTCCGGCATGGACCTCGACAACTTTACCTTTTTGCCTCTCGCGCATCTGTACTAAAGCCATCTTTTTCATGCTTGACCTTTCTTTGTTGTTATAGAGATAGCTCTATTCTATATTAAGCAAGGGATGAAATCAAGAAATGACTAGGAATAGACATCCCGGCAGCCGAACCTAAAGCAGGTCAAGCTGCGCTAAATAATCTTTTTCTATGGTAATGGCGATCTTAGGGTCATTAATGAGTTGCCTTATTTTATCTTTCAATTGCCGACGTAACTCTTCTTGCCGGATTAAAAAGTCCCCGCCGCTAGTGGCAATCCCAAAAGCCACAACATCACAACCCAACTCATTGGCCAGTAAAATTGCCTCCGCTATTTCGTGGGCATTTTCCGGGATTATGGTAAACCTGAATTCAACCGTCGAAGAGGCATTAAACTTATGTTTTAACTCCACTAGTTTCCTTAAATTCTCTATTATCCGAGAAAAATCCCCCTGACAAACGCGTTTATAAGTCTCAGCGGAGGCTGCATTAACGGCTATCCTTAAAGACCCTCCTCCCTTGACTAAATATTCTGCCCACTCCGGAGTAATCAACGAACCATTACTTAACAGGCTTACTTTCTTGTTCTTTTCTCTGGTTAACCACAGGAATAAGTCTTTTGCAGGGTCAATAGCCAGAATCTCTCCTCCGGTAAGCACTATCTCTTCTGCCCTAGACCAGTCTATGTTCTTCTTGGCATATTCGCTATCCAGGCACACCTTAGAATCTCTATCAATATTACACATTATGCATCTATAGTTACAAAATTCTCCGTACACGACCATAATACTTTTGGGATGGTCAGGATTACCCTTGCAACGCTGGATCAAGTCTTTCTGATCGCATACAAAACGGATAAAACAGCTTGCAAAACAATGCAATGCGCCGCGGCAAGACAGCCAACGGGCTATCTTAAGCCTCAAGCTCTTTGTCCAAATTTCACTAAGCGAATTTTTATAAATACTGCCTACGGGCCAGGGCGCAAAACAACAACAGCTATAGACCGTTCCATAACGGTCTATAGTGGCGTACTCCCATAAAAAGGGACAATATGTGCTTTTGCGCCTGCCGCAATAACTTAACAATACATCGAGGCAGATTTTTAAAAACTTACGCCCCTTTCGCAGTATCGCCCGTAAATAAGAAAGCAGCTTTATAAATCTCTTTGACAAGCTTATACCTTCTTTGACTTGCGCGGCTAACGCTGCGCAACAGATTATCGCGGTATTTCCTGCGAAGACTATTTTACGAATTTATTATACAGCCAGGCCAGTATTAATGCCCCGATACCGGCATCGAAAAAAGCCCAAAGACCTCCGACAATACTCCCCAGCAAGGTCGGTTTATAGCCGATATAACACGAAGAAAGCAAATCCACCCAAGCTGTACCCCAATTAAACATCATCGCTGATACCCCCAGAATAAACGCCCCTGCTGCCCAAAGAATACCTACCGCCAGAGCAAAAGCCTTAGCATCCAGTTTTGCCATAATACCCTCCTTCCACAGAAAGTGGACACCAAACCATCCTATAGGTTTGGGTGTTAACACAGAAAGTGCGCCGCAAAAGCGGCGTACCCACCACTCCGATATGGTGGGGTGGGTACGCCGGCCTATCCTTTAAGGCCGGGCGCCGATTTGTTTGGGTGTTTATTTACTTCTTAACTAATAACGCTTGGGCTGAAGTTTTCATCCAGCCATAGCGCACATATATTAACTGGGAACTTCCAAGAAGCAATAACCTTGACGGCATTACGCAAGTCTTTCTTTTGCATATCTTCGCTCTCGGGATTAGCTGCGCAATCATAGTGTGCGACAATAGCAATAATCTGCGAATTATGCTTCTCGACGGAAATCTTTACCTTTTTATTCAACCGCTCTATGGTGTCTATCTCTTGGGCTTGCGATAATATCTTGTTGGGCCCTGGTTCTGTAATCATATCAACATATTCAACGCCAAAATTTTTCTGCATATATTCTAAAACTGGCTTTTGCGCGCGTCCATCGATACAATTTATAGCAGTGGCGAATTCTTGGGCCATATTTTTATCCTCTCCTTTATAATAACGCTTCGGCCTGTCTTAATATAGCTCTTTTGACTTCGGGGGTATTAGCTACAATACAGCCTGCCACATCAAAATGCCCGCCGCCACCAAAGGCACCAGCCAGGCGCGCTACGTTAACCCCTCCTTTTGACCTTAAGCTGACCCTAAGCATTCCATCAGCTGTCTCTCTAAATAATATGGCAATTAGCACTTTTTGTACCGCGCGCATTTCATCGGCTACCGCATCTATGTGCTCATCTTTGCCTTTTAAGCGCCTAAAATCCCGTCTTTTTGCGATAGACCAAATAATCCTGCCGCCCTTTCTGAACCTGCATCTGGACAAACACAAACCGGATAAAAGTACTTCCTCCCTGGTTTTTGACCAGTATATCAACTCGCTTAACCGGGCAAAATCTATTCCTTTCTCCGTAAGCTCTGCGCAAATGCGAAAAGTTAGGGGACGATAGGCAGGAAAACGAAAAGAACCGGTTTCAACAATGATGGAAACCAGAATATTGTAGGCGATATCTTTTGAAATAGGCAACTTTAATTCCTTCAGTAGCAAGAAAATAATTTCGCCTACTGCCCCGGCTTTTGTATCAACCAGGGCGATGTTGCCAAAGGGCTTTCGAAACTCGTGGTGGTCTATCTCTAATATAAGATCGGCCTTGCGGACATCGGCAAAAGCCCTCCCGAGCATTATTTTATTGTTACAGTCAACCGTTACCGCTAAATCCGTTTTTACCGCTAACTTCCTTTTTACCAGGGTTGCTGCGGGTAGCGCTCTATATTTATGCGGTAGGCCATCCGGGCTAATCATAAACACCTGCTTGCCCATCCTGCGTAAGGCCAGCCCCAAGGCCAAAAGTGAGCCGATACAGTCACCATCGGGATTAACGTGACAAAAAATTGCGATCTTTTTGGCCCTCAAAAGAGCCTTGATAGCCTTGCTTAATTCAAACACCGGAGTCCTCTTTGTGATATATTAATTTACCTTTAAATCTATTTCCGGATTACCCTTTAGAGTATTATGCACCGGACAATTTCTTATAAACCCAAGCAGAGACTTAAGCCTGCGCTCCTCCAGCCTGTTGTCCTTCAAATCTATCAACACCTCTATTTTTTTAAAGCGAATTGGCGATTCTTTAGAGAACTCGGCATGCACATCTATGTTAAATTCAGAAAGCGAAAGTTTTCCGCCTTCCGCATATTTACGTATATATACCCCGATACATGCGCCGAGACTGGCCAGAAGTGCATCGAGAGGCCTTATCCCTTTTTCTCCTTTCGTATCTATGTTAAACTGATAACTCGCGGACTGGACGCTAAAAGAATAATCCCCGGGATTACTCACCTTGACCTGATACACGGCTCCTCCCTTTTTATAATCACTAAAGCAGCGCGCTATTCGTGTAATAATATCTTAAACAAAGCCATAAAGACGATGCCGGCTAAGAAAGAAAGCATGGCTAAGCCAGAGCGCCGCCGGTTACTTTCTTTATGAATCTCGGGAATCAAATCTGAGGAGGCGACATAGATAAAACCGCCAGCAGTAAGAGGAAGGATAAAGTTGGAAAAACCGCGAGAAATATCCGAAAGCACAAAACCCAGGATTGCCCCGACTACGGCCATAAAAGCGGAAACATAGTTATAAAATAAGGCCTTTTTTTTACTAAAACCGCCGTAGACCAATACTGCAAAATCTCCCAATTCCTGCGGTATCTCATGAAAGATCACTGCCAGGGTGGTAATTATTCCCAGCCTTACAGAAACCACGAAGCTTGCGGCAATGACCATCCCGTCAATAAAATTGTGCAGGCCGTCTCCGATAAGGTTCAAATAGGTAAAGGTGTGTACGTCACAAACCCCCTCGTGGCAGTGGCGCCAGTAAAAATATCTTTCCATCAGAAAAAATAAAACAATTCCTGCAATAACAAAATAAAAAACTGCCGCGGTGCTTTTGGACTCCGTCAACACCTCCGGCAGAATATGTAAAAATGCGCCTCCGATTAAGGCCCCGGCAGAAAAACCCACTAATCCGAAAAGAATCTTTTGTAAAATATTTTCTTTGATGATTAAGCTGAATATACCGATGAGAGAAATGATGCTGACGATTAGGCTGGCGCTAATGGCAAAAATAAAGTTCATCATATAGTTGAATATTGATTATTCGGAGTTTTGCAGGCTTAAATGCCCACAACTAGAACAAAAGCGCCGGTCAGTGCAATCACTAAACCGGCAAAGGCATGGGAATACCTTTCTACGACATGGCCCTTAATCAGCTGCACGCCCATAAATGCCAACAAGCTTTGCCCCAGCATCATGATAAGGGTGGTGATTGAAAAAACAATACTCACGGTGATTACGCCTGGCCAGCCGTAGCTGTATCCCAGAAAGGCCAATGGAATAAGCGGTTCGCAGGGCCCTAAAACAATTACCGCAAACAAGGCCCACACCGCTACGGTGTTTTTGTGCAGTTTTTCTTCGTCTATGTGCAGGTGTCTGTGCTGCCTGGCCTTTCTAATTCCCCAGAGCATATAAGCAACACCGAAACCGATCAAAAGCCAAAGGGCAATCTGTCCGCGGTTACCTTCCAGGGCCGCTATTTTAGACAGGCTAAAACCCAGGGCTATGCCGATGACGCTAAAAATAATGGAAATGCCTACGTGGCCAAGCCCTGAAACAAAGGTTATCCCGAGCAGTTTTAATTTTGACCATTTTTGCGCCCGGCCGATGGCGGCAAAGGGCATCCAATGGTCCGGCGCCAGGGCGTGGAAAAAAGCAATAGAAAAGGTGGAGAATAATAAAAGCCAAAAAGAATTTTCCATGAGGTGGAATTACGACAAATCTCTAGAAGAAAGGTTTAGGGCTCTACTTTAAAAACTTTATCGTGCGGATGCACTTTCTGCAGAACTTTTAAACCAACCGCATCCCCGGATTTTGCCTCGGTAACACTGGCGTGCTCAATCTGCATGGAATCCACGCTTTGCGTAAAATCCGAGGAGTGCCCTTTAATATGGATACTGTCGCCTACTTTCAGGGCATCGGTAAGCTCCGCAATGCCCACTCCGATGTGCCCATAATAGTGGGTAATCTTGCCAATTTCTTTCTCCGGCATCGTAGCCTCCTTCAATGAGCAGACACTTTACGGAGCGTAGAAATACGCGACGTAAAGTATAGCCCGCTTTAAGCGGGCGTCCACGAATTGACTCCGCGCCAGAAATCCGGCTGGGCGCGGAGCTAGCCACTCTATCCCAGACAGGGCTTTCGTCCCTTATTAGCCTTCTTGGAGCGCCAGTTTAATTTTCCTCTACGTTTTCTTTTACCCATCAATGAGCGGACAACTTACGGAGCAATCACTTACGTTAATTGCGACGTAAGTTGTAGCCCATAGGGCGTCCGCGAATTGACTCCGAGCCCTGAAGAAACTGGGCGAGGAGTTACCTTGTCTAATATTTATAATACGGCGGCGGTATAACCTGAGAAATATAACGCACTGCCTCAATAATACAAATGCGAATCGCCTTCTCCATCGGCGTGTTGGCGTAAGCGGATAATCCGCCACCTAACCCCCAGCTACCCAAAAAACCAGCCATAAAACCGCCGGCTACATCCGAGGCCTGTCCCTGAACGCGCGTGGCTGCCAGCACTTCGGAAGTAGAGGTATCTACTATGCGGATATCCAAGGCCATGTGCGCTTTGTTCATGGCTGCGCCCAATAATCCGCCTAAACCTCCGCTACCTACACTGCCTCCTCCGCCTATGCCGGCTCTTCCTCCGGAAGCCTGAGGTTCAAACTCCGTAACCGCGGCAGTAACAATGATATCAGCGGTCTTAATTTGACCTCTGGTTGGCCCGCTTCCTGGCTGGGCTGCTCCGGAAATAGCCAATTCCTGCTCTTTCATAACCGCATCCAGCACCTGACGTTCAACTACAGAAAAACGGTTACTATTAATTAGCGCAGTCACCAACATCTCGCGCAGGCCAGAACCAATCTCAAAAGTAGCCTTGGCTGCCTTTACATCAAAGTCCGCAATAGCAACCCTTGCTTTAGGTCCGGAATAAGGAGGTAGGGGTTGCGCTCCGGCCGTAGAATCCACCTGGGCGGTTGGCTGCGTCATCGAAGCACACGCAGTTAAAATAATCGGACATAAAAGTAAAATAAAAACTCGAAACAAAACACGCATTCTATTTACCTCCTTCTTTCGCCTTGGCTAACTCCGCAATAATCTTTTCGGCTAAACCAGCGGCTGCACGCGCCAACGCCTCTCGTCCGCCTGTTATCACATCCGTATGCGCAGAATTTCCTGCAGCATCCAAATAAGCAATCACCTTACCGTCCTTAACCCGGATAAGCTTGGCAGTTATATTGGCAAAACATGAACGCATCCGTGACTGCGGCACATTACCGCCTTCAGAGGCTAAGGCCTTGCCTTGAATCACGTAATCCGCACGGGAAAGAGAGCCTAATTTTACGGATTGTCCCTCAGAAATTGCCACCACCCGAAAGGCCGACTCCTGTTGAATGATTTTAGTAAGATCTTGGGGGTCTATAACGTTATAACCCTGGGCGATTAAAGCCTGGGCAATGGCGGCCTCGGTGGTAGATAAATCAACTTCACTGGCCCACCAGGCACGCTGCGGCCCTTCGATATTCTGCTCGGCAATTAAAAGGACTATCTTGTCGTCCTGGGCATGAGAAGAAAATTGCAAAAAGCCCAGCATCAACAGCGCTAAAACCATAAGTAGTTTTTTTATCATCACTGCCCCTTTCTCACAAAACTCAGAAACTTTTATAACACAAAAAGCTCTGCGGGTCAAGATAATTAACGTAGACAGAACCTGTTCAAATATAAGATTTATAAGATTTTTAATAAATCTTTAATGTTACCTATTATGCGACAGGGCTTTTCTCTTCTAATCTCAGATAGCCTGCTGGAGCCGGTGCTAGTGATAATCGTCATTACCCTGGCGCGCTTACCAGCCTGGGCGTCAATGGCCATATCGCCAATATAGACAGTCTCCTTAGGCGAACAGGAGAATCTCTGCATAATCTTATGCAGAATCTCGGGGTGAGGCTTGCCAAATTCCAGCTTATCTGCGCAAAGCACATAATCAAAAAATTTCTCCAACCCCAGATGACGGACAAGAATCCGGGAAAACCGGGTCGGCCGGTTACTGGCTACGGCAAGCTTATAGCCTTTCTTTTTCAGGTGTCTTAAGACTTCTTTTGCTCCGGAAAATAAACGCGAATATTTAATAAGAGATTCTTTGTGATGCCGCCGATAGACTCTAAGCACCTGGCTTATATCTCCGGGCGCCACAAAAGGCTTTAACAGATTTTCATCCCCCCATCCTACTGCCCGGCGGATAGCCGCCTTGCTTTTGGGGGGATAATTAAACTTCTCCATCGTAAAGTTAAAGCTGCGAATAATTGCCGGATAGGCATCCACCAATGTCCCGTCTAAATCAAAAACGGCCAGAGAAAGTTTCTGTGTCATCATTTTAATTTTTAAAACTAAGGGCAGGGTGTAAACCCTGCCCTTATATTAATATGGCTTTTTGTTGGCGCGGTGTCGTTTTATTCCAACTCTATGCTTTGCTGGCCGCTTGATTCCTCGCTAGGTTGCGCCAAATCCGAAAGCTCTTCGGGCGCGCTTTTCAGAGCAGGTTCGAAAGGAAGACTGATCTGGGGGGCGTTGATCTCTTCCGGCTTTTCTACGCTGATATTCTTCGCCACATTCCTGGCGTCTTTATCCACGACATAGTCTACGCTGACGGTATCTGCTATCTTTATCTGGGCTAAGGAATTGACATTTTCATAAGTAGTTTTCTCATCCACGGCAATGGATACTTCTTTATCCTGCTCTGTTTCGTAATCCAGAAATCTAACCACCACTTCGCCTTTTGCCGTATCGAGCGAAACCACTTCACCCCAAAGCCACTGCACGTCAGGTACGGCGGAAATATCGCCTGCCCAATCCTGCTGGGCAAAAACCACCCTCCCAAATATCACTATTGATGAGACCAAAACCACGATACTCAAACCTCTACGCCAATCCATGGTTACCTCCTCATTTTTGGAGCATTACATTACCATGATTAAACGATCTTGTCAAGGTAATTTGGCAAGGCCTTCCTCTTTAAGGCAGAGATAAAAACATTTAAAAAGAAGCGAGTTACAAGCATTTGAGGGGCAAATAAAAGGGCAGCTTCAGGAGAAATTAACTCCTTCCTCCTTTCTACTGCCCCGGATCATTTCAAATGCCTTCGATAGGCTTATTCCCTGGCTATGGCTAACGTGATTATGCCGGCAAGCAACAAAAATAATCCTAAGCAACCCAAAATTACTACTTTCAGGTGCATCCACCACCTAACAATCGATAAAACACCCAATGCTAGAAAACCCAGACCCAAAATCGTCTTTAAGGCCACTGAAAACACCTTGCTTGTCTCGGGTTTTGCCTGCTCTTGTTTTACTTCATCTGCCATTTCCCACCTCCCTTAGGTTGGTTTTGATTTCCATCTGCGATGAATCCACCCCCATTCCGCCGGATAGCGACGGATATAACTCTCAATAATATTGGTCAATCGTTGTATATTCGCGACAACGTTTTCTTGTGAACTGCTGCCCTCTTCTAAATAAAAAGGCGGCTCAAATACGATTTTATGGCTATCGTCGGGCTGTCGGACAATAAAACAGGGTATAATAGTGGCTTTTGTGCGTTTAGCCAGGACTACCGGGCCGGTAGCCGTAGCCGCCTTTCGGCCAAAAAAATCTACAAAAACACCGCCGGTGCCAAAATTCTGGTCAATAGGAATAAATACGATTTCATTGCCCGCCAAACTGCGGATCGTAGTATCCACGCAGGTCTTACGCGGCTGACTGTATATTGTCTTAATGTTAAGGCGGCTGCGTTTTTTTAAAAATACATTTTCTACTCTGGTATCCCGCATCGGACGCATAATACCGCCGACCTTATAACCCTCCAGACTAAGCCGGGCCAACATCAGGGGAAAATTACCGAAATGCGCGCTGACTAAAATCGCGCCCTTGCCTCTGCTTAGCGCATTTTCCAGGTTATCTCTTCCGACAATATGCACGCGTTCCTTCAGGCGCCTGGGCTTGTCCATTAAAAACATAAGCTCTATCCCGGCCTTGGCCAAAAAAACAAAACAATCCCGGACGATTCGCTTGATCTCTTCGGCGGACTTCTCTTCTCCGAAAGCCAAAGTCAGGCTATCGAGGGCAATTCTTCTTTGCTTTACGGCTATCCTGGCGCCAATCCCGGCAATATTGTTAGCAAAACTATACAGCCACTTTTCCGGCAAGAAACTTACTATCAAAGAGCAGAGGCTTAATCCAAGCCAACCAAAGAAGCGAGCGATGTTCTTACGTGTTTTTTTAAAATCCATGCTTGCACAAATAAGAGATTATAGCAAAAATACTCGAAGTTTCAAGAGAAAACAATGCTTATAGCTTGTATCCTATTTTTCGCAATAAACCCTTGCGCCAGGCTATATCCTTCTCGTCTTCCAGGCCCTTAGGCTTTTCGCCGTCAATCACCCCTAATATGCCGCGGCCGCTTGCACTTTCGGCAAGCACCACCTCTACCGGATTAGCTGTGGCACAATAAATATTACAGACTTCCGGGATAAGCTTGATCGCATTTAAGACATTAATTGGATAAGCGTTGCGAAGGACAACGATAAAACTATGCCCCGCGCCGATTTCAAGGATACTCGATTCGGCCAGTCCCTTTAATTCCGGATCATTGCCCTCTGACCTAACCTTGCAGGCCCCGGAAGATTCTGCGAAAGCCAACCCGAATTTTATCCCCGGCACATTATTTACCAAAACCTCGTATAAATCCTCCACCGTTTTAATAAAATGGCTCTGGCCCAAAATTACGTTTGCATCCTCGGGTTTTTTAATCTTTACGGTCTTAATCTCAGCCATAGCAACAATCCCTCTCTTTTTTTTAAAACCAAAGTCTTTATAACTAATAGGGTTATTTTATCATATTATCATTCGCTCGTTAAGACAAAATTAGTTGCATACCTAAGAAAGCGGCAGTATAATTAAATTATGGCTAAGGAAAGCGTAAATCAACATTATGCCCAAATCAAACGCATCCTTATCGCTATTCTGGGCCTGAACTGGGCGGTAGCCTTAGCCAAGATTGTTTATGGCCTGCATACCGATTGTAACAGCATGGCTGCCGACGGGTTCCATTCTCTCTCAGACGGAACCTCCAATATTATCGGCTTAATCGGAATCCATATTGCCTCTAAACCCAAAGATATAGACCATCCTTACGGACACAAAAAATACGAGACCTTCTTTACCTTAGGCATTGCCGGAATCCTGCTGGCGATCTCTGTGAATCTGATCGGCAAAGGAATCCACCGTTTCTTCAATCCGGTTACTCCGCAAATCGGTATAATAAGTTTTCTGGTAATGCTAGTTACCTTGGCCGTCAATCTGGCGGTAATGAAATACGAATACAGAAAAGGAAAGCTTTTGCAAAGCGACATATTAGTTTCGGATTCGCTGCACACCAGAGCAGACATATTCATTTCCCTGTCTGTTATCGCCACCCTCATTGCCATAAGACTAGGATATCCGATTCTTGACCCGATTGTCACCATCGTCATTGCCCTGTTTATCGTTGCTGCGGCCCTGGAAATCATAAAAAGCAGTTCAAAGGTCCTCTGTGACAGTGCGGCGGTAGACACTAAAAAAATTGCGGATGTTGTCCTGGCAATTAAGGGGGTGCGCACCTGCCATAAAATCAGGACGCGCGGCAGGCCAGATGACATCAATGTAGATCTGCACGTACAGGTGAACCCGGACATGCATATTGATACAGCCCATAACCTAAGTTATGCCATCGAAGAGGCGATCAAGCGCGAAATCCCTCAGGTAACCGACGTCGTAGTGCACATGGAGCCAAAAGAAAATAATTAAACGCCCTCCTAACATAGAATAATGTCAGGCGTGGGGGGCGTTTCTTTTTTTAAGCAGCGAAATGCCCAACGATACAAACAGATAGATGAGGCTGGCCAGGACAAACCAATCTCCGAAGCTTGCATACACAGTAAGGCCTGCCTGGGTAATAGAGAGTGTCTGTGTATTATAACCAGGCACGTATATTGTTTTTGAGTTTTTACCCCGGACCAAAGAAATTATTTTACCCGTTGGCGCAATGAATCCAGAGACTCCGGTGTTTGCGGCGCGGACTAAATGACGGCGCGTCTCCACTGCCCGAAAAACAGAAGCAGCCAAATGCTGGTAGGGTGAAGAAGTTTCGCCAAACCAGGCATCGTTGGTAATATTCACTAAAAAATCAGCGCCGCTTAGGCTAAAGCGGCGGGATAGCTCGGGAAATAAATCTTCAAAGCAAATTAAAACCGCGAATTTCAATTCCGCTAATTCAAACACGGTGTATTCTTCGCCGGCAGTAAAATCTTCTATAGGCACGATAGATTCTAAGAACCTGAAGGCCTCGCGTAAGGGTATATATTCGCCAAAAGGCACCAGATGCAACTTATCATGATGCTGCAACAACCTAGCCCTGGCCGAAACCAAAAGTGCGCTGTTATAAAAATTATCCCCTTCTGATGTTACCGCCCCGAAGAGTAAAGGCCTGCCTGCGTGACGGATAAAATCCAATATTTTACGATAATACCTCGGCTCCTCCTCTAAGATTACGGGCAGCGCTGCTTCCGGCCAGATAATCAGATCCGGTCGGGCATTCAGAACCGGTTCGGTTAAACCTATATACTTCCTGATAATGAAATCGCGCGCCCGGGGTTCCCATTTTAAGTGCTGAGGGATATTGCCCTGAACCAGGGAAATTTTTATCTGGGATGAATCGGGGGCGCTGGCCTGAAAGGATGTTCTAGCGATACCGTAACCTAACGCTATTAAAAGCACAATCGCATAAGGCAAAATATATAGAGGATAATTTTTGGCAAAAAATTTCTTTAAAGAACGATAAATCGCCACATTGACCATCATCACCAAAAAAGAAACCCCCCAGGGACCGGTAATATCAGCGATTTGAATCGCTGGCAAATTTAAGAATTGCGAATAGCCCAGAAGCGCCCAGGGGAAACCCGTCAGTAAATGACCGCGCGCGTATTCCAAAACACACCACAGGCACGCCACAACGAATGCCTCCCATTTGCTTGCCCGCGACAGTAAAATCTTTGTTATCAGACCAAAAACAGCGAAATAAAAAGCCAGGTATCCAACCAGGATAATCATCCCCGGCAAAGTCACGTGAATCAACCAATAAATAATCCCAAACCAAAACAAAATACCAGTCAGGTAACTTAATAAAAAGGCTTTTATCTTAGAAACATCTTGTAAGGCAAAAAATAGGGGCGTAAAACCTACCCAGGCCAATATCCAAAGATTAAAATTCGGAAAGGATAAAATAAGCAGACTTGCCGAGACTAAACAAAGAATTATTTTTTTCATCGGCCGCAGCACTTCTTGTATTTTCTTCCGGAACCGCAGGGGCAAGGGTCGTTGCGTCCGACTTTCTCTGAAGATGCTTGCTGGACGGGTGGTTTGGATACCGGCCGCGGCGGAGAAAAACCGTGCGGCTGGCTAACGGCGGATTCTTCTGTGGGCGCAGGCGGGGCAAAACGGCTGGCCTCCGGATGCAGATACTGCTGAGAAGCCGTACGAAACACTCCTTTTATTTGTTTGGGTTCAGCCATCCCTAATTTAAATATTGTCTCCACGGAATCTTCTTCGATTGCCTCCACCATTATGCTAAACATTGCAAATGCCTCACGCCTGTATTCTATTAAAGGATCTCGCTGGCCGTAAGCGCGCAAGGATATACCTTCGCGCAAACTATCCATGGCATATAGATGGTCCTTCCACTTACTATCCAATATCTGCAGAAAAGCCATGCGCTCGAGGTTACGCAACATAGTCTCACCCACAGCCTTCTCTTTTTCTGCATAGACCTTCCGGGCGATATCATGGAGAGTCGATGCAATGGCCTGTTTATCCTCAAGCTCTATTGTAGAGGCGGCAATCACTATCCCGAATTTCAATTTTAAGGTATTGGCTAAACCGGCCAAATCCCATTCCTGAGGGCCGACATTGTCAGCTAAGTGAGTCTTTACCATCTCTTCTAATATTTTTTTACTTATCTCTTCAATATCCTCTTTTAAAGAGCCCCCCTCCAGGATAGAACGGCGCCATTCGTAAACAACTTCTCTCTGCTTGTTCATCACGTTGTCATAATCCAATAATTGTTTTCGGATATCAAAGTTGTGCTGCTCCACTCTCCTCTGGGCGACTTCTATTGACTTGGTAATCCAGGGGTGTTCTATGCGCTGGCCCTCCTGTAAACCCAATCTTTCAAATATTCCGATCAGTCTATCCGAGCCGAACAGACGCATCAAGTCATCCTCCAAGGAAACATAAAATCTGGATGAACCGGGATCGCCCTGCCGGCCTGAACGGCCGCGTAACTGATTATCGATTCGGCGCGCCTCGTGCCGCTCTGTACCCAGAACATGCAGGCCTCCCAATTCCACTACCTTATCGTGTTCCACCTGAGCTTCTTTTCTATATTTCTCCAGTGATTTCTTGTATTCCTCCTGCCAGTTTTGCTCCTCTGGGTCCGCTTGTTGCCGCAAAAGGTTCTTGGCCATATATTCAGGATTGCCACCCAGTAAAATATCCGTGCCGCGGCCAGCCATATTCGTGGCAATAGTTACCCCCTTGAACCTCCCGGCCTGGGCAACGATCTGGGCCTCCAACTCGTGGTATTTGGCATTCAGTACCTGATGCGGTACGCCGCGCATCTTGAGCATCTCGGAAAACCTCTCAGACCTCTCTATGGAGATGGTGCCTACTAAAACGGGCCTTCCTTTATTGTAAAGCTCGGTAATCTCCTCAACTACCGCGGTAACTTTCTCTTGGTCAGTCTTATAAATACAATCTGCGTGGTTTGTGCGAATAAGCGGGCGGTTGGTGGGGACAACTACTACGTCTAATTTATAAATGGACTTAAATTCATTGGCTTCGGTATAGGCAGTACCGGTCATTCCGGCTAATTTTTCATACATGCGAAAATAATTCTGCAGAGTTACCGTGGCTAAAGTCTGGTTCTCCCGCTCAATCTTTAAACCCTCTTTTGCCTCCACTGCCTGATGCAGGCCGTCTGACCAGCGCCGACCAGGCATCATCCTTCCGGTAAATTCATCGACGATAATCACCTGGCCGTCTTTAATCACGTAATCTACGTCGCGCTTGTAAAGCTTGTGCGCCAAGAGGGCCTTGATTACGTGATGACGCCATTCCATGGTATGAATATCGTGCAGGCTTTCTATACCCAGCATATTGCAAACCTTAGTTTCACCCTCGTCAGTCAGATGTGCGGTGTGGGCCTTTTCATCTGCTATATAATCATAACCCTTAGTTAAATCTTCTCCCTTGTATTTTGCCGCAATCTCATCCTTTTCCAAGATTATCCTGCCTTTAAGGCGCGGAACAATCTTATCAATCACGTAATATTTATCCGTGGATTCCTCGGCCGGGCCGGAGATAATCAAAGGGGTGCGCGCCTCATCAATCAAAATAGAATCCACCTCGTCTACGATGGCATAATAAAACGGGCGCTGCACCAGCTCCTGCAGAGAATATTTCATATTGTCGCGCAGGTAATCAAAGCCAAACTCGTTGTTAGTGCCGTAGGCAATATCGCAATTGTAGGCAAGTTTTCTTTGCTCATCGGACATCTCATGCTGGATTACTCCCACGGATAACCCTAAGGATTCATAAATCGGCCCCATCCATTCGCGGTCGCGCCGTGCCAGGTAATCATTTACGGTCACGATATGTACGCCTCTTTCTAAAAGGGCGTTAAGATATGCGGCTAGTGTAGCCACCAAGGTCTTTCCTTCGCCGGTAGCCATCTCAGCAATCTTTCCCTCGTGTAAAACCACTCCTCCGGCTATCTGTACGTCAAAGTGTCTAAGTCCGGTGGTGCGCCGCGATGCTTCCCTGACCACCGCAAAGGCCTCGGGTAAAACATCGGCATAGATTTTATTGCGGGTAATTTTTAATTTCTCCCTCACCCTTTCTTTTTCTTCCGGATTGGCCACCTGCGCCAACATATCTTCTAAATCCTTAATCTCGGGCCCATGCTCTTTAGCCTTACTGGCAATGCGTTCTTTAAATTCCTGGGTTTTGTTCTTAAGCTCGGTATCCGAAAGATTGCTAAGCGTGGGCTCAAAAGAATTTACCGCAGTTACGATTTCGGCAAGACTGGCTATATAGTTAATAGAGGGCGTAGGCATATCCGGATGCAAAACTATGTTTACTCCGGGATATTTCCTTTTGATGTAACCCTGCTTTTTCCCCAGATTGTACTTTTTAATAAATCCTAACATAACTTTGTTAGGGTCTGTCCCCGAAGGGGACTGACCCTATTTCTTCGTTTTCTGGCTCTTCAAATACGCTTCGATAAACTCATCGAGGCCGCCGTTCATCACCTTATTCACATCGCCGGTTTCGCATTCCGTGCGGTGGTCTTTTACCAGATTGTAGGGATGCATGACGTAGGAACGGATCTGACTGCCCCATTCGATTTTTTTCTTATCTCCGCCGTATTGCTTCTGCAGCTCTTCTTCCTGTTTAGCGCGCTCAAAGGCATAGAGACGCGCCTTAAGTATGCTTAAAGCCACCTGCTTATTCTGATATTGCGAGCGCTCGTTCTGACACTGCGCTACAATGCCGCTAGGTATATGGGTAATCCTTACCGCGGAATCAGTAGTGTTAACGCTCTGGCCGCCTGCGCCGGTAGAACGGTAGACATCAACGCGCAGGTCTTTTTCCTCTATCTTTATTTCCGTGGTTTCTTCAATTTTGGGGATGACATCTACGGAGGCAAAAGAGGTGTGTCTGCGTTTATTGGCATCAAAAGGAGAAATACGCACCAGGCGGTGCACGCCGCGTTCGGCTTTTAAATAACCGTATGCATATTCCCCTTCTATAAACAGAGTAACGTTTTTTATGCCGGCCTCTTCGCCATAGAGTATATCGGTACTCTTGGTCTTATACCCCTTGCTCTCGGCCCAGCGGCTATACATCCTAAAAAGCATACCCACCCAATCACAGGATTCGGTACCGCCTGCGCCGGCATTAATGCTTAAAATGGCGTCATTCGGATCAAGCTCTCCGGAGAGTAACGTCTTGAAAGCCAAGCGTTCCAGATCCGCAGAAAGCGTATTTAAGCCTCCGAGCAAGTCGCTGACTAAATCGCTATCTTCGGTTTTTAGAATCTCGCTGAATTCTAAAAGCTCCTGATATTTTTTAAAGGCATTCTCCCAGGGCTCAACGCTTGATTTTAAGGTTTTTAGCTGCCTGACTACCGCATTGGATGCTTCGCGGTCATCCCAAAAACCCGGCTGGGCCATCCTGGAAGATAAATCCGCGATCAGCTTTTTCTTATTCTCTATGTCAAAGATAACCTCTTAAATCCTCTAAGTGTGCAGAAATTGACGAAACTTTAGTTTTGATTTCTTCTAACATGATTTAATCCTTTCCTTTAATCAGTCGCCGCTAGCCCTTCTTGATGCCTTTTAATAAGAGGCTGAATTCTTCGCGATTATCGGAGAATTCCATAGCCTCTGCCTCGCCGATCGTGCCTTCCCTGACTAATTTTACCAGGGTTTGATTAAAAGACTGCATCCCGAACACATTACCTTCTTCGATAAACTGGGGCATCTCCCAAATCTTTCCTTCTCTGATTAAACGGCTGATAGTAGGCGTCAGAAGCATTGTTTCGTAAGCAGGAATCCGGCCGCCCTTTCCTTTTACCGGAACCAGCCTTAGAGAGATTACACCCTTTAATAAATAAGACAACTGTATACGTATCTGCTCGTGCTGATGCGGCGGAAAGAAATTAATGATTCTCTCTACCGTCTGGCTGGCATTGATGGTATGCAGCGTGCTTAACACCAAAACCCCGGTCTCAGCTGCGGTCAAGGCTGCGGCCATAGTTTGTTGGTCGCGGATATTAGCGATATATATTACGTCGGGACTCTGCAAGGTAAAAGAGCGCAACGCTATCTCATAAGTAAGCACGTCGATACCCAAATCCCGCTGGTTAATTAGAGAATTCCTATCATGGAAAATAAACTCGATAGGTTCCTCTATGGTCAAGATGTGTTTTTGAGTATTGGCGTTAATATACTCAATCATGCTGGCGATAGTCGTAGACTTGCCGCTGCCGGCACTTCCGGTAAGCAAAACCAGGCCTCTGTTTTCCAAAGAAAGCCTCTTTAACGCCTCTGCAGGAAGCTTGAGCTCTTCAAAGTTTTGAATGTAATTACGCACGTTTCGGATAACCATGGAAGGTGAACCGCGCTGGGTAAAAATACTTACCCTGAACCTGCGCTTTAATTCGTCAATAAACAAAGCAAAATCCACATCGAGTTTGGTTTTTAAAACCTCTCTCTGCTCCGGCGTGGTGATATCTTCAACCGCCTTAAGAGCCTGCTCTAGCGTTACCTCTTCGCTGCCTAAATTGATTACTTTACCATCCAGTCTTAAACGCGGCGTAGACCTGGTGCGATAAAATAAATCCGAACCATCCTTGTCTACCATCATTTTAATCAGCTCTTTTATCCCCATCTCTCCTCCTCTAATATAAAAAACCTGAATCCGCGATTCGGATTCATTGCTTTATATTTTTAATATCAAAGTATTATAACATTAATTTCCTGATTTGTCTTTCTAGATTTAAAAGCAGCTGCTTTTTTTGCCGGCCCCGGGAATAACCGCCTAACTTCCCCCCGCAAGCTACTACGCGGTGGCAGGGGATCACCAAGGGAAAGGGATTCTTTTTTAAAATCTGGCCGACTGCCCGCGCAGCCTTGGGATTTCCGGCCTTTTTCGCCACCCATTTATAGGTACGTACTTCGCCCAGAGGAATATTTAACACAACCCGATAAACTTTTTTAGTAAAAGCTGTCATTAAGTGAGCACACAACTTACGGAAGCTTACTTTACCTTTATGCTGACGTAAGTTGTTTGTGCGAACTTATGCCGAAGCCAGCGCAAAATTTGCTTTCTTTTACGAGTCGGCAAATTTTAAGCGTTTTGGCGAGGCAAAAAGCACACAACTTATGGAAGCTTTACTCATTTCCCGATAATTTTTTTCCTGCGTAAAATATGGTGATAAGAAACCGCGAACCTGTGCGCCTCATCGCGGATTCTGCGGATTAAATTCAAGGCCGGACGGTCAGAGTGTAATTTTATCGGCTTAGCATTATTCAAAGAGTAAATATTTTCCTTCTCTTTGGCAATGCTTACCAGGGCCAATCCCAAACCCAGCCCTTTAATCTCCTGTTGGGCCACCGAAAGATGCGACTTTCCTCCGTCAATAAGAACCAGATCGGGCAATGATAAACTTTCTTCAGCCAGGCGCGTGTATCTTCTGCGGATTACCTCAGCCAACATCTTATAGTCATCGATACCTTCTACGGTCTTAATGCGGAAACGTCTGTAGTTATCTTTATCCGGAAAGCCCCGGTAGAAGCTTACCATAGAACCCGTGGCCTCTTTGCC